>Ga0256836_1000632_pt1 | contig 17754 bp, 12 predicted proteins | sample 4561380metaG_FD_185974 | JGI IMG/M metagenome (GOLD analysis project Ga0256836, IMG submission 185974) | Hydrothermal vent microbial communities from Guaymas Basin, Mexico - 4561-380 | ecosystem: Environmental > Aquatic > Marine > Hydrothermal vents | place: Mexico: Guaymas Basin | collected...
GAAAGCCTGTTCCTCCAGTTGATTCCGCTCCGTTCAAGGCTGTCGAGGGGTTTAACCGTTAGGGCCGAGAACATTGAGTTCTACGACCAGTTCGTTGTTTCCATTGAGCCCGCCGAGAGGCTTCCTCCTGGCGTGAGGGGGATAGGGATTAGGGCCCTAATCCTCGAGGACTTCTACCCCGTAGAGACCCCCTACTGGGGAATGCTCCACGAGGACTGGGAGAGCGAGCTCAACCTGCTCGTCATGAGGGACGAGGTTTATGACTCTTTGAAGCGAGAGGAGTATCGCTGTCCTGTCTGCTTCTCCCCGCTTGCCGAGGAGAACGGCGTTTTGAAGTGCACCCGCTGTGGATTCGTTTACACTCCTGAGACTGACTTCGAGAGAGTCGTCGAGCAGTTCAGCGTGGAGGAGTTTGCGTTTTAGGGGGTTTTCAAGGCGCGGTTTTGCTCGTGTCCTTCCCGTTCTTGGTGTAGATGTGCACAAGGCCGAGTTTGTTTTCCAGGACATCTGGAGGTCACTTAAAGAGGATAATTGTTGGGGGTTTAAGGGTGTTGGATAGAAAGGCTCACGTTCGCGCGTCCTTTGAACACGCTCTCAGGTTATACAACCTGTATAGTTAAGATAAATAAAATGAAAATATTGAATCAAGAAACAATTTCGGGATACCACTTTTTCAGTTCTGAATAAATCAGTTCTACCCTCTTCCTCAGGAATTCCTCGTAATTCTCCAATTTCCACAGTTCTTTGTCAAGCGGAATAAAATGGCTCCTGAGAGTCTCTTCGCTCAAACCAATCTTGGAAATATACCCCTGAGGTTCATCAAAGTACCTCCATGCATCATCGTCATGGAGGGGTAAATCCCCGATTTCAGAGTTTATTGACTTGTGGATGAATGTTATGTTGCCCAGATTGTTTATCATGATTTCTTTCTCTGTCGGATCGTCGATTATCAGATTCTGATCGAGGAACTCCCTGGGAAAGATATGGTGTTTTGCAAGTGACTCATATGGGATCCACGTAATTAAGTGGCCTGCCCAATCGTTTGCCTTATTTTGGGCAAGGAGGAGATAAAGCACAAAGAGGTATTGCCTGCCACTTCTTTTCATCACGTTTACATTAAGGGCCCTCATGAAGTAGTCCTTGCGAATCTTTGTTGGATATTTTCTCTGTTCAATATTCCTGAGAAGTTCATGGTACGGAAACATCCCATTGCTCTCGGAAATTGCTTTCAAATCTGCTTCGAGTTTTGAGTCTGGACTTGTGCTGTAATACCCCACAAAGTTTACCAGAACAAACCAGTTCTTTATCTTATCGATTTCCTGTGAAGAGAGGCTCTCGAGGTCTCCGATGTCTGCAGTGTAAAAGTACTTGGCAAGTGGGGCGAGTGTTTGTTGTGAGGGTAGGAGCTGAGCGCTTGGAAGAGGGAGCTCGCTTTTCACAAAATCAACTGCAAGCTTAAGTGCCTCGGCTGACTTCTGCAGTACAGATTCGAGGTTTTCATGAGGATACTCTGCAATTCTGTCTAGGCTCGATGCAAATTTCTCAGGATGTGATATTTGGGACTGAGTGAATCCAAAATTTGACAATACTAGCCTGATTATTGGCTGAATCTGAATTTCAAATGATTTCTTCTCTCTGATTTCTCTGTAAATATCATTGTGTATTGTGTTCCGGATCAGCCCTCCCATTTTACCTGCCAGAAGGGAGAGCATGAGTTCAACATTTCCAATGCGCACTCCTTCTTTGTTAACTCGAATAAACGCCTGAGCCATCTCCATGACAGTTTCTGGATCCTCTTGAGTGGTGCTCATTACGTAAACAGGTACTTTGTATTCAAAAATTCTCTTTATTATGGGTTTGGCCTTTGCAAGGTATTCTCTGCTGTACCTTTCAATGAGCTCTCCATACAGTTCCATATCAGGTACATCTGATAATCCAAATGCTCTTACGAGAAGTGAAATGTCAATTCCACGTTTATCACTCTTGTACAATCTGTAACTTCCATCCGCAGTCGGAGACAGCGAAATTGGGACTTTGAGAGAGATTTCTCTTCCATTCCGATAAATACGCCATCCGTTGAAGATAAGAAGAAGTGATGTCAAGCGCTGTTGTCCATCGATGACATAATAATAATCTCCCCCATTATCTGTAGCGGAATCTATGAGGGGTACAGCGAATGGATCATCTTTAATGAAATCCTTACTCGAAGGCTTCCAAAGGATTATTGCTCCAATTGGGTACCCTCTGATTATTGAGTCAATCAGGGACTTTACGTCATCTTCGTCCCACACATAATCCCTCTGAAACGCTGGGAGATAATAATTGTCCTTTTCCATGATGCCCTCAATAAGTTGGGGTATCGGTAAAACATCGGGTTTGAGAAATATCTTCATCCTGACATCACCAACGTAATTACTGGAAGCTAACGTTAAAATACATTTCGGTCTTGTGTCTATCTGTGCATATCTTTTGAAAGCAATATATCAAAGTGAGAAGTTAAGTGCTAAGTTTGAACTCCTATGCCATCTTTTGTATGAAATAAAAATCAGTCAGGAAGTCAAAACCTGAATCTCAGAGTCCCGCCTTCCTCAAAATCTCCCTGTACTCGTCCTCTCTGATGTATCTGCCAGAAACGGCAATGAACCTCTTCGGCTTGACGATTTTCGGGTACTTACGAACGTTCTTCAGCTTAACCACCATCCAGGGTCTCGGCCTTCTTCCCATTGAGTGCCACCTTGCCCTGTCGCGCTCGTACTTCCTCAGCTCCTCGGGAGTGAGGAAGAGCTCGCTTCCATACTTTTTGATTATCTCCTCGACGTTCGTGAAGTGCTCAACGCTCTCGACCTCCGCCTCACCGTGCCAGCCCTGATCTTCCCTTGAGGCGTAGAATATCACTTTCATGCCGGGCTTGAGCCTGAGCGTCGAGGGCTTGACGAAGACAGTCTTTCCCTTGTCGAGTATCCTGTCCAGCAGGGGTTTTGGCACGGGAAATGTGGCTCCAACTATGTTTTCTTGCGTTTTCATGTCAATTCACCTACCATTACATAGTTTTTAGTGTTTATATCCATTCTTCCAAAGAAATAATTTGGGAATCAAGAGGAGCTTCGGGGCACAAACAATAATCCAGCGACAATGTGTGGTTTTGTTCCCTCTAGCTCTCTCTTCTTGGCTTCTTCCTGCAGAGTTTTGCGACGGGTAGCGATGCCGAAGCGGTCTATCAATTCTTGGCACAGCTCGATTATATCTTCAGTACGGGCGTTTTTGTTGATTTTTGCCTTCAGCAGTGCATCTTTAAACGGCTCATGGTTTAGGTAGCCCCACTGGACCAGATCAACTAATTTTGAAAGCAATTCTCTCTCACCGGGTTTTTTAGTCCTTTCCAGCCTGCTCTGAAGTCTCTGAAGTATTAACTTGACCTTTGGAGGATACTTGGAGGGACGCCTTCTACTGTATTCAAGGGCACTGCCACTTATCTTGAGGAGCCTCTTAAAGTCCCTTAACGCGATTCTTGCGGCCTCACGATAAATGTCCATGGCCCTTTCATCATTGTATGGGGGTGTTTCTTCTGACAACCCAGTTCTTGCGATTAATTGTTCTATTGGGACGTTCTGCTTCCTCCATTCCCCATCTATCAGTCTGTAGATTAAGTATTGTGACGTAACACCGTTGGAGAGGACAAAGAAAGCATAAGGCTCTTTAGCGTCTGAAAGGGCAATGCTTCTCATTGAATACCTCTTTTTCAGTTCTTCAAACCTTTCCTTGTGGGATTCCATATATTCCCTCACAAGTTTCTCCGCAAATGTTGTGACCGAGAGGAGGGACTTATCAGCTTCAAGTTCAATCTCATCTAAGTTACTGGTCCGATAAATCGCCTCTATCGCGGACGGGTTCCACTCTTCTGACTCTTCGAGGATTTTACCGTCAGCACCAAGGGCGTTGTTGAACTCTGCAATTCTTCTTCTGACCTTCTCAACCAGGCCCAGATTCTCTTCGAGTTTGGTCTCGGGGAAGAAGTTATAGACCAGTATCTCTTCGTGTTTTGTTCCTATTCTGTCAACTCTTCCTATGCGCTGTATGAGCTTTATGGGAGTCCAGTGAAGGTCGTAATTAACAACAACGTTGGCGTCCTGGAGGTTAAGACCCTCACTGAGAACGTCCGTGGAGATCAAGATGTCAAGCTCGTCCTCTTTGTCTATGTATTCCTCATATCTGTTGGCCTTCGGTGCAAACCGCCTTATCTTCTCGGCAATTCCTTTTGTATTTGAACTTACGTATGCCATCTTGCGTTTGAGTTCTTCGTTCTCTATGATCTCCTGGAGTCCATTGTAAACCCACTGAACGGTCTCCTCAAACTCACTGAAAACCAGTATCTTCTTCCCCTCCTTCCACAGCTTCTGTATTTCTTCAGCAAGAACCTTTAGTTTTGGGTCCCTTCCTGGATTCTTTTCGAGGTATTCCTTTAGGGGACGTAGGGCCGCCTCCATGGCCTTGAGCTTTTCCAGATCGTAGCGGAGGTCATCCAGAAGTTCACTCCTCCTAAAGGCACCGGCCTTGTACTGTGGAGTTCTTGAGGCGGTGTACTCCTTGATGAATCCTTCAACTTCCTCATTGCTGAGAACCTTGGGTGTCCTATTTCCGTTTATCTTTCCGAGGAGAACGTCATCGAACTCGTCTCCAGCCGGGATGAACTTGTGCTCCACGAACCTGATGAAGTTCTCGGTCTTTATTATGTCCCTCCTAAGGGTCTGGTACATGGCATACCATGAACTCTCAAGGCGTTTGAGGTAGAGAATCCTCATTAGGCCCCTCAGGTTCCTCCCAACGGAGGACAGGCTTCTGTAGGGTTCGGCATCTTTGTAGTGGGGTATCACATAGTCATAGAGGGCAAACCTCGCGTATTTCATGGAGCTAATACCTGCGAGGAAGAGGGTGTAGATATCATCCGGTTTTATTGACGAGTCAAAGGCTATCTTTGAGACAAGCTCCTTGGGGACGAACTCAATCGGGTAAACTTCCGATATCTTGTACGTCAGGACTGAAAGTTTTCTTCTGGGGAAGCATAAGGGTTCTTTACGTCTTTTTACTTTTATGCAGTTGTCTTTTCCGCCGTAAAGACGCAGAATATCGTATCTAGTTCTCCTTATCATTATCTCCCGCAGGACGTACGAGGGGTCTATCTCCCCTTTTTCGATAGCTTTTACCAGCTCATCCCATGTTTGGGGTGTTATCGGGAATGGGTGCCTTCTCTCAGGTAGGAATAGGCGAATCTGGTTGATTATGTCTTGGTACTGCTTCCTGTAGGGGGTTGCCGTGAGGAGAATAACCCTCTTACCAGTGAGGAGCTCTTGAAGGTTTCTATAAGATTTTGTGTTGGTGTTGGCGTAGTGGTGGGCCTCGTCCACCAGAACAGTCTCCACGCTCCGAATGTAATTCTCCATCTCCCGGTATCTTTCAGGTGAGAGTTCTCTGCGAGGTAATAAACCCGCGGAAAACACCCTTCCCGGAATGCGGAATTCGTTGAGAAGACCTTCCCAGTACTTAACCAGTTCAGGAGGGGCTATCACCGCCACCTCTTTTGAGCGGCCGTGTAGGAGCTCAAAGAGGGAGAAGTGCTCCAGCAGGGCCAGGCCTATGTAACTCTTCCCAAGGCCGACCACATCGCTTATGAGAACTCCACCGTACTTGTTTACTATTGCTATGGCCCTTCTGACGGCGTCCCTCTGGAAATCGTAGAGGGTCTCATCCAGTTTCCTTAGCAAAAACTTCGAATCTTCCTCCAGCACCTCCCTGTAGAGTTCATAGAGACCCCGAATTAAGACCTCGTATGGCAATGGAAGGTTTCCAGGGATCTGGTTTGCCCAGCTTCTCTCAATCACTTCAAGAAGCTTGGGATTAAACGGGACGGCCTCTTCCCATATCTCCTCGTACCATTCCTTGAGGCTCTCGAAGTGCGTTGACTGGACGAGCGCGTTTAGCTCTGTATTGCCCGAAAATCCTGCCAGGGTGAAGTTGCTGGAGCCCACCAGCCCGATTCTCGTAACAGAGCCCCTCGAAGGGTAGAACAGGTACGCCTTGGCATGCATGAATTCCTTCACATAAACGCGGATCTCAAGTTTCTCGTCTCTGAGCCATTTCAGCAGTTTTTGGAGGAATTCCTCGTTCTCAAGAGTCTGCTCCATATAGTTTGCGTTAGCCTCAATGTCCCTGCTCTGCTCATCCAGATCCGATTTTTCGCTTTCGACTTTCTCCTTTAATCTCTTCAGGGCTTCGAGGGAATGATAAACCATGCTCAGCTGTTCGTAGGTCTTCCTGTTGGTCTGGTTCCCAATCACTATGCGCATTTTTCCGCCGTTGGAGAAGAACTCTTCAAGCTCATCCTGTATTTCTTTCATGCCGCTGATGAACAGAAAACCCACGGCGACGTCAATCCTGTTGTAGTCCCCGGAGGTTAATACTTCCCTGAGGACGTCTATCAGCCTGATTCCCTTTTTCTTCCCGTTTACTTCTCTAATTCTGTTATCCACAAGCCCGTATTTGTCGAGGAGGGAGATCGCAGACTCGGCCATCAGTTTTCACCTGGAGTCATCTTTCAAAATCAATTGGCATGTTCTCTACAATATCAAGGAGCTCGGACCTTAAGTGATTTATGAAAGAAATGAATTCCCTTTGAAAATCCTCCACAACTTTTGAAAGCATCGCCCTTCATGGGCGGGGGAGCTCAGTCCCGTCTTCTTCGAGACAAAATTGGCAAAGCCCCTCTCTTCGTTCTGACGAATTTTCATGAGGAGAGACTCATCAAACATCCTCAACCACCTTCTGTATTGACTTCGGGTACCATCTGCCATACTCCCTGAGCTTTTTGGCGTCTGCCGTTCCAACGTACTCCTTCCATATCCTCCACGCTAGGCTCTCGGGTAAAGTGCCGTAGTTGGCGAAGTAGAGAAAGTCGAGGAGCGTCTTCTCAAGGTCCGAAAATCGCAGGGAGTCTTTAGTGATTATCCCAAAGTCGAAGATATCCCTCCTGCTCCGGATTATCCTCACTGGAGTTCCATTCACCTGAATGGGCCTTGGTCTTGCGAGTCTGTCGTTTATTATGAAGACGGTCGTGTAAGCTTCGTGTGTTAGTCCGTTGATGAGAACCAGGGCCGTAAAAAGGCCGAAGTACCAGTTCTCCGTGATTCTATTCATTCCCAAGGCAAGCAGCTTGTAAATGGATGGAGAACCACCGGTTGAGAACTCTATCGGGATTTTCACGTAGTAAAGGCCCCGCAGGATACGAATAACGTAGCCGTACTGAATGAGGTAGTTCACGAGATAATCTACGTCCTCGTTGAAGTACGAGGCGAGCCTTTCAAGTTCTTCGCGGGTTATCACCTTTCCCCCGAACTCGCGAGTAGGAGCTGGATGATCGGCTTCATCTAACAACCCATAAAAAGTTAGTGGTTGTTAGTCAAATCACACCCTCTGAACAAAGTGAACACCCGATCACTGGGGATGGGGCTTCACTTAGGGTTTAGTCTATGAGAAATTTTCATTTAAGTTTTATCAGAGGTGTTCTAAGATTTTCCCCACATGCAGTTATCCAGGCTCCCTGGAACTTCTTAAACTCCCCGAGCAGGGGTTTAAGGAGTTTATCACGTTTTGTTAATGCCCCTATTTTCCAGATGGTGTCTCCAGGAAGGGCCAAGACTGCATGGTATTTTGCGTTTATGTTTTTAATTCCTAAAAATGGCAGTATTTGCTTTTTCACAACCTCAAACGTTTGAGAGAATTTCCCCTGGATGCTCTCCCTGATGTTATCTTTGGCAGCCTCGTTAAGCTCTTTAAGCTCTACTATGAAGATCTCTATTCTATCACCTCTACACAGGACGTACACAAAATCGCAATGACGACCACCAGGACTCTTAAACCGATAGTACGATTCAAGATTCAGTATCAGATAAGGTTCCCCACCTTCTAACCATACCGAGCAATTTCCATCCCGGTACTCGCCGTTTATCTTGTGCATGGTTTCACCAGCTTCAGAGGTTTATGGCCCACGAAGCTAAAATATCCGTGACCATAGTGATACCCGGAACGTCCATAAGAATATCTCTGGGGGGTCTCTCTATTACCCTAACCATACCATCAGTTTTTGGTTCATAATAATAAAAGCGAATATCAAGCTCTTTGGCTTTTGAAACTGCTTCAGCAAGTACTTTTATTCTATCGTTCTCCAGTGCTATACCTTGAGCTTCAAGCAACCTGTTAATGAGAGTGCCGATGTCCTCTTTGGTGTAGGCCAGTTCCTTTAGATAAGCCAGGGTTATCGCGAGTATGTCACTGTGGGTACTAAAAATAATCTTGTGATTGAAGGTTGTTGAGAGAGCGGCCAACGTCAAAGCCATCATAATCTGAGCTGAATAATGCAATTGAGCTTCAGGTTCTTCTATGATTAAGTACGAGCTTGGAGGGATATCAAGAAGTGGAAGGAGTATCCCAGCAATCTCCCCTGCAAGTGCGGAGGCTAGAGTTATCGGCACGTCTGCAGAGCCCCATTTTTGGTATCTGAGCTTTTTAACAGTGGTATCGAATACCAGTTTCCCCTGGAGGACGGAATTAAAAAGTTCAACCAGTTTCTCATTTGGTTCATTTTCCAGCAGTATTTTGCGTCCCCTAACGAGATGATGCAAGTAGGAGTAAAAAACGATGTTGTTCTTGTACATTGCGATAAACCTATCCCACAGATAAGGTTCATTGGCTATTGAATCAAGCTGGTAAACAAAGGGACTCCGTCCGAATGGGACGATTAAGACGGAGTTGAGGTTGAGGGCGTCTTCGTAGGCGCTCTTAAGTACCTCACCGATTTCTTTCATAAGGTAACTCAAGAAGTTCATTTCACCTCTGAACAGCTTTCCAAACATGGATCTGAGACTCAAATCCAACGGGAGGCGAAGTCTTGGGTATTTCTGGATAACCACGTTCACTATTGAATCAACGCTCGCATCTTCCTTATTCAATGGCAGTTTCCTATCCACATACCAACGCAGCTGTTCCCACAGGGGGCTGTCAAAAGGTATCTTGGTCTCTACGCTTATCGTTATGTCAAAGTTTTGATTGGATCCCATTCCAGAGGAAACGTGAAGAACAGAGCTAATCCCTAATTGTTCATCGCTGCTCATCGTTTCCCACGTGTGAGGAGTTTTCAGAACCTCAACGAAAAACGTCTCCAATTTGGGAACAGACAGCTCTGGAATCTCAATTTTTGTATCCGCTCTGATGGGGAGTATCTCCTGAGTTAGGGACGAGAAGTTTTCTCGGAACAGATCAACCATCACACCAATGTCGATGGATTCGGTAACCTTTAAAGCAATGATCAAGCCGTCACTTTCTTCTGCTATGGATATCTCATCCAGTCCAAATTTTTCCTTTAAAAGACCGAGAATTTCATTGAGATCGTCTTGATTGATGTAATCGTAGACCGCCATAACGGTTATCAAACAGCGGGGAACCGTTCGTCTGATAAACGTTTCAATATGATCCAAGAGCTCCAATTCTCTAACAGTCTTGACGAAGAGTCTCTCCCTTGCTACAGCATCGAGGGGCATAAGCTGTGTGTAAACGGATTTTAAAGTGTAGGATTTTCCGGCGTTTGGGGGCCCGAGTAGTACGGTTATATCCCCAAGTTCCAGTTCGGCATCTTCCAATGGGCCCAAGTTTTTGATAGAAATTTTCATTGAAATCTCACCCTTGGAGAGCATTCAGCTTTTATTCTTTTTAACATTTCGGAGTCTCCTTAACTCCCAAAGCGGCATTCATTAAACTTCTCGGAGAACTCTTTGAGTCCGTGCTTAGCCGCTTTTTTGAAGCACCTCTTGTACCGCCGGTTGACTCCGAGGGCTCGGTTTATTACTTTTTTCTTCTGAAAGCCTCGCCGTTCACGGCGGGGATGCAGTAATTGAGGGTTTAGCTCTTTTAGACCGAAACCCTTTTAAGTCTTGCCAGCGTAATAGGGCCTCGAAGAGGCCACCAAAGAACAACCCCACTCGAAGGGGTTTCGTTATTGCCTATCCGTCTGGATAGGCGACGCCGTTAGGCGTCCACATTCCACGCCACCCGGCGTGATCATGAAACCTTGAAAGGTGGCCTCTAAACCATAACCCCAATCCGCCTTGCGGTGAGGGGTAATGGGTCTTAGGCCGGGCCTTCGGGTGAACCCGAAACCGGCGACGGGAGTAGGGGATGATTGCCCGTAAACCTCCCCGCAACTGGCGAGGGGTTAACTCGTTGGAACCCTCGCCCTAGCTGGGAGGAGGTCAGAGCGAGTCCGGTAGTAGAGTTGAACTTTCCTATTCCTTTAGCAAGCTCACGGCCGAAAGCCTTTCTCTCTTTTTCAGTCTTCTGCATTTCCTGAGCAATTAGGGGCAGGTAGTCCACGAGTGCCTTGATATCCGGGGTTTCTTTTTCAAAAGCCTTACTTAAACCTTCCAGCAACATAATTTGGGTTTCATCTAGCTCAAGGGCCGAAACTATCATTTTTTCATGTTTCTTGACCAATCTCATTAATTCCCCCATGCTCTTTGTCATCTCGATGTAATCATTTTCGAGCTGTTTGATTATGTCTCTGGCCTTTTCTTTGGGTTCAAATGGGGGTATTGCAATGGAGTAAATGAACAGGCCCCCAAACGCGTATGCGAGGTCATCTGCCAGTTTTTCAAGATCATTACGAGCCTTGTCGAGCTTTTTCTGGAACGTGAGTGCAAGGGATCTTTTTAGGTTCCTTCTCTTTTCTTCTCTCTTCCTCCATTGGATAAACCTGTGAATAATCTCGAATGCTCCATAAATCTCAAGGATTAGGCTAAGGTATGGCCTTAGATTTGCCGCAATAGTCCCTCCTGAGCCCGTAAAGACTTCAAATATTGCCTTGTCGAGCTCGTGCATGAGACTCCCTTCTTTGTTTAAAATTATTTTTTGTGAGTCAAATAATAGGCCGCAAAAGCTCCCAAGGCAATCAAAATTAGCACCCCAAGCATCTCCTTGAATTCCTTTGACTCTTTTAGTCTAGTTAAGTATTCCTTAATCATTTGAAGTGTTGGCTCTAAGTTTTTCGGATCGAATTTTATGTATTCAATACCCTCGAGAAGTCCATTAACTGAAACTCCCTCCTCGACCAATGGAATTATTAACTTTCCGATAGCTTTGGCATAACCTATCTCCTGCTGAACCCATGCCGACTTCGAAGCTTTACTTGTCAATATTGCGAGAACAACATCACATCGTCTGATGGCCTCTTCTATCTTGGCGGGAAGATAAGTGCCTGCTTTAATGTCCTCCTCTGCAAGGTACACCCGAAAGCCCTGAACCTCCAGTGTCTCTTTCACCTTTGTGATGATATCTTGATCTGAGGAAGAATGACTAATAAAAACACTTAGCATCTCACTCACCCCCTCCCCTTCTTCTTCGAAAACGTCCTCGCCTTAACTAATCTCGCCTTCACGAGCTCCACAACGGCCCTGTAAACCTCAAGCTGCTCCTCCTCCGTAAGGCCCAGAGCCTCGAAGATGACCCTGTCGAGCTCCCGCCTGTCGGGAAGAACCCTGTCGAGGGAGACGTCCTCGGGGTTGATGTTGCTCAAATCGCGGTTGGGCTTCGGGAGGCCGAGCTCCTCGAAGATGGACTTGATCTCCCTTTTACCTAATTTCAAAAATGTCTTTACTAGTTTTTCTCTTGTTGCATGGGATATTTTATCAAAGTCTAGGACTAAATATCTTTTCTCCAAATCTGATTTCTCGAATTTCAGTAATCCTTGACCCAAATTGGCTCTTCCCAGCAAAAACACAAATAACGCAGATAGTGTTGAGTTGAAAAATGCAGATAATAGTAACTCATACCCAGCCTTAGGATACACCCTGTGGAAAGTAGTTGCTGATACCATTGGCTTTTCTGAGTATGGGCACTTTATGTAGTATGACCAAGGATACAAAAAGAATACCTGTGTGGTTTTTGATTCTTTTGGTGGAAGTGCCCACCATCCCGGTTTGTATTTTTGTAATGAGGGCACATCCTTAAAGTAATATTGGATTCTTCTTTGTTGCCTTGGTCTGGTCTTTTTATGCGCACTTTCTTGTATGTATTTGTAAGCACCTGGGAACATTTTTTTAATAGTTTGAAGATCATATGGACAATAGAAGAGTTTCTTTTTAGTTTGAAGTGTCTTTGGTATTATCGGAGTTTTGACGTCGTTTTTGCTTAGGTAATCAAGAAGACACTGATCCTCTATTTGATATTGAGCAATTGTTATTGAATCAACTACAAAAAATTCGTCTAAACCAGTATGGGCTCCGAATCTGATTTCGTCTACATATTTGCTCAGGTTAACGAACAAACCAGAACCAAATATTTTTTCTAAAATAACTTTTGGGGCTCTAATCAAAATTCCGCCCCACTTCATGCCCCCGTATTCACCAAAGATGTTGTAAGTCCCGAGGAGGGGGTTCCTTTTTCCGACCTCGAAGCCGCCCATCTTGGCGAGCTCCACCGCTTTAACGCTCCTGACCCTAACATCATCGTCCTCGTAGCTGTAAACCTCTCCCCCAAAGACCTCGACGCCCTTCACCTTTCCGGCGTAGCATTCGAGCAGTTTCTCCACAACCCCTGACTCAACACCCTCAAAGCCCCTCTTCAGCAGGATGAAGTTGACGCACTCCTCCCCGACGGTGTTGAACAGCTCCTTGGGCTTTCTCGTCAGGACGGTAATCACCGTGTTGACATCGGCCTGCTCGAAGCTCCTCCTCGTGTAGTCAATCACCGCCTTCAGGTGGGTGAATCTCAGGAAGAACTCCTGCAGGGCCTTTCCGAAGTCAACGTCGAGCCAGGAGTTTGAGGTGATGAAGACCAGCGCGCCCTTAGGGTTCAGCAGGTTGACCCCTTGGACGAAGAAGTACGCGTAGAGGTCGCTCCTGCCGGGGAGCTTCATTTCGTGCTTGAACTTCTCCTTTATTATGGTCTCCATGTGGGTCTTTATCCTGTTCTTATACTCCTTCTTGAGCCTGTTCTGCTCCTTCTTCGGAAGCATCTGGAACTCCGCCAGGTCATAGTACTCCGGGTAAATCTTCTCCTGCCTCACGTAGGGCGGGTTCGCTATCACGATGTCAAAGCCCTTCTTCTCAAGCATGACATCGGGGAAATCAAGCTCCCAGATAAAGGGTGGCTTCTCAAGGGCCGAGAAGTCCTCCTTCTTCACCGCCTCAAGGAGCAGTTTAATCTCCTTCTTCTCCTTTGCCTTCAGCTCCTCCTGGAGGGCCATCTCAAGGAACTCCTGGAGGACTCCCCACTTGGCCTTCTCTATGTCCCTGAGCGTTACGGGCTTGCCGTCTATCTTCTCGCCCATGTAGTACTTTCTCACGAGGCCTTTGTAAGCGACTATGGCCTCGCTGGCACCCCTCCTCGCCCCTAAAAGCTTGAGGCCCTCCCGGAACTTGGCGAGGGGTATCTCTATAACCCTCTTCCTTCCGCCGAGCTTCAGAACGAAGTGGGGTGGCGCTAACGAGTCTCCAACCGCCAGTTTCGTCTCAAGGTTTGGCAGAATCGGCTCGTTGGGGATTCTCTCCTCTTCCTCTATGAGGGCCAGCCAGAGCCTGAGCTTTGCAACCCTTATCGCCCACTCCTTGATGTCAACGCCGTAGATGTTGTCCCTGATTATCTCAAGCTTCTTCTTGTAGGTTGCCCTGCTGTCCTCCGTCAGCTTCTCGTGGAGCTCGATTAGGAGGTGGTACATGCCCACGAGGAAGGCACCGCTTCCGGCGGCCGGGTCAACGACTTTAACCTCGTTTAGGGCCCTTTCGAGCTCTTCAATCTCACCCCACGACAGCTTCCCCGGTTTCCACTCGTGGGCGGGCGTGAAAACAAATTCCCTCACAAGGTCCTCCTTGACTCCAGTGTTCCTGCGGAGGTACTGGTAAACGGCCATCCTGCACATGAAGTCAACCTCCGCCCGCGGGGTGTAGAATATCCCCGAGGCCCTTCTCTCCTCTTCCTCGCCTGCCTTCTCCTCCTCGGCGATGAGGGACTCGTAGATCTTGCCCAGCATGGCCGGGTCAACGGCAACTTCAACCTCGTAGGGGGTCTCCTCGGTAACGGTGAAGTTGTAGCCCTCGAAGAAGTCAACTATTATCCTCCTGAGCAGGTTGTCGTCGATCTCGGTAATTATCTCGTCCAGGTTCACGCCCTCCATCTTAACTGGGCTGAAGAGGCCGCCGTTGAAGTATGGAACACCGTAGAGGAAGACGTCCCTAACGGTGGGCGACGGTATCTTTGACAGGGTTTCTTTAACTTCAGGAGTTTTAAGCCTGGCCCAGTCCCTTCTCGGAGTGTTCATCGCATAGAGGAACAGAACCATTAGGTAGTCACCGTAAAAGTTGCCCCCATATTCTTCATGCTGCTCCAGAAGCCATCTGACGAAGTTCTTAACGTCAACTTTTTCCCTGAGCTCCTTTCTGAGGGTCGCCCTATCAACTATCCATCCCTTTTTCTGGAGGAAGTAGACGAACATGAGCCTGTTGAAGAAGGTGTGGGCAAAGGTCTTGGCGGCCCTCTCAACGAAGATATCCTCGGCTTTCTCCTGGGGAACCTTTACGGATTCGTCAACGGTTGATAGATAGTCCGGCGGGCAGGCCTTTCTCAGGGCATCCCCGTAGCTGGCCTTTATCCAGTCCTTGAGCTTCAGGTAGTACTCTTTGTAGTCCTCAAAGAACTGCTCCGTCAGGGGCTGTACGAGCATGTGTTCATTTATCAGGGCCCTGATCTCACTGGCGGGCAATACTTTCCTTTTCTTCTCAATTTCTTCGGAAACCCGGGCCAGGTTCCACGCAAGAGTCCGGAGCTTCTTGTCCTCCGGGTCAATTGTATAGATGTTGAGCTTGGCGCTCTCCAGGTGCCTCTGATAGAGGGGCACGATGAGCTTCCAGAACTTGCGTGGGCCTCTGGGCGATTTTTTAATATCCAGGATGAGGATGAAGTTCGCAAAGTCGAGTCCAAGGGAACCCGTAAACTCCAGGAGCCTCTTTATCAGCCTCTGGCGGTACCTCACGGTATCACTCCAGGTCTCACCATAGATAACAAAGAACTCGGCCCCCTCCTCAGGCTCGGTGATGGCAATGACTTTCAGGACACCCGTGTTCCCATCAACAAAGTTATCGAGGTACTCCCTTTCTATGTCCTCATCCCGATAACTAAAACCCCAGAATTTCGTGAAAATCTCGCGGAAGGTTTTAATGGCTTCTTCAGTTTTAGTCTCCTTTTCGAGGCCCTCAAGAACAGCTTTGATTTTCTCGGCTTTATCCCTGACCATGGGTATCCCACCTGTTACTCTACCCAAAGGGATAATTACTAAGTGGGGTATTTTAGCGTTGCGGTGAGTGCCGTAAGTCTTGAATTTGATGGCAACTTATTTATCCTCTGGCGTTCCTATTCTTTGCATGGGTGATTGGAATGAGGTACTGGCTCTGCATTACCAACCGCGAGAACTGGGAGGTTGTCAAAAAGAGGAAAGTCTGGGGCGTTGCAAAGAGACACAGGAACACGATGGCCAAAGTTAAACCCGGCGACAGGCTCGTCTTCTACGTCAAGCAGGAGAGGAAAAACAAAGAGATTCTCGAACCCAAGATCGTTGGCATCTTCGAGGTCGTTAGCGAGCCCTACACAGATTCAAGCAGAATCTTCAAGAGCCCGCCACACCTCAACGAGACTTACCCGCTCAGGATTAAGATTAAGCCGATAAAGCTCGGCGAGCTCGACTTCAAGCCGCTCATCCCAAAGCTGAAGTTCATCACCAACAAGAAGCGCTGGAGTGGCCACCTGATGGGCAAGGCGATGAGAGAAATCCCCGAGGAAGATTACAAGCTCATTGAAAGCCTTATCTAAATTCCCAATTTTTGGGGTGTCTTATAAATGTATGATCATCGTCGTGTGTATTGGGAATGCGAGTCTAGGATCATTAAACCAGCAATCCGAAAAGTTCGGAACTATTTAAAGGTATTTGATATGAGTATTAAATTACTAAGGTCATCTGCAAAGTATCGCAAGATCCCTGAGACTATTTCCATAAGAGAAATACTGCACCCTGAGAAGTACGGGAAGGAATATTTGGTGGGAAGGTGGAGTTATGGTATTGTGGACTCTGAGGGATTTGTAAATGGACTCGTAACTTTTGATCTGTGTTATCGCATTCCAGATACCCAATACTTTCTGAGAATGTGGTTGCAAATGTATGAGTTCGGTGAAGAAATTGAGTACGCATACGGAGATACTGAAAAACAAAAACTAGCCACAGTTATCTCTCGAGAAATTCTAAGACTATTGATGTATGCCGTTTTTAATGATCCAGAAGAAAGAGGCATTATATCTTGAGAAATTTGGACTAGAGTAAAAGGGTAAACTTCTCACTAAATGGATTGTAACAAGTTTTGTTCCCTCAAAACAGCATATGATGGATTATGGAGGCGTTAGCCGATTGCTTGATAATGAGTGCACACCAAAATCAGCCTTTCTAAGTGGGATTCTCTTAGAAACAGCTTTCAGATTGTTTGAATCTGCTTTTCTTTTGATGCCCAAATAGGGCATCATACTTTGAGAGATTCCTTGGGAATTGACCGACATAAGTAGAGAATCCACCATAAACTTCATCATTTTAAAAAGGTGCACTCTCAAAAAGTCAGCATTTAAAAGCAGTTAGAAACTTTCCGCCAGCGCTTGCGCAAGCAAGGGCTGTATGGTAGCCCCGCCGGGATTCGAACCCGGGTCGCGGGATCCAAAGTCCCGCATGCTTGGCCGCTACACCACGGGGCTGCCCGATAGAAAAAGCCGAGCCCAAGCTTATAAATCTTAAGCCTCCAAGTCAGTGTTTAAAAGTGGGAAAAGATGCTCAGACGATAAGCGACACCAGGTCCCTTATCGCCTTCTCTGGGTCTTTGGCTTTGGTAACACCGCTCGCGAGGAGAACCCCGACGCTTCCCAGCTCAAGGGCCTTCTTGACGTCCTCTCCAGAGGAAATTCCAGCTCCAGTGAGAACCTTAACCTCAGGGTTGACCTTCTTAACCAGCTCAACGGTGTCAGTGATGACCTCAGGCTTGGCCTTGCTGACGGGGATTCCCGTCCCTATGAGTTCCGGTGGCTCGACTGCAACGTAGTCCGGACCTAAAGCTGCCACCGCCGCGGAAACGGCCGGGTTGTTGGAGCAGACCATCGTCATGAGCCCGACTTCCTCTGCTCTTCTTATCGCCGCTTCGAGGTCTGCCAGAATCATCCTGTTCTCGGAGTGGTTGAGGAGCGTCCCTACCGCGCCAGCTTCCTTCACTGCCTCTGGGAGAACGTGGCCGGTGTGGCTTCCAGGCTTAATCGGGTCGATGTGCTGGGCAAAGACGGGAATCTCAACGCTCTCGGCTATCATCCTCAGGTCCGCGAGTTGGGGCGCGACGACTATGGTTATCCCTGTCTCTTTGTAGACCTTCTCGGCGGCCTTCGCTATTGCTAAAGCCCTCTTCCCTGTTGCCTCTATGTAGGTCTTGAAGTTAATCGCTATAATCGGCTCCTTCAGCTTCGCCATGGGTATCACCGTTGGTGTTAAGTCCTTTCCCCTTAAACGTCTTTCGGGGGAGTTTCGTTTCCACTGGAGAGGGGCCTGCCGAATGGGTCTATCAAACCGGCCCTTATCAGAGAGGAGCTTATCTTCGGGCCGAGGGAGCTCCTTATTATCGGAATCACGACTATCTCGAGCGG
>Ga0256836_1000633_pt1 | contig 17745 bp, 18 predicted proteins | sample 4561380metaG_FD_185974 | JGI IMG/M metagenome (GOLD analysis project Ga0256836, IMG submission 185974) | Hydrothermal vent microbial communities from Guaymas Basin, Mexico - 4561-380 | ecosystem: Environmental > Aquatic > Marine > Hydrothermal vents | place: Mexico: Guaymas Basin | collected...
TATTCGGCTCTTCAACAGGGCGTTGTTGACGGACAGGAAAACACAATTTCAAACATCTATACTAAAAAATTCTATGAAGTTCAAAAATATATGACTATTTCTAATCACGGATATCTCGGATATATGGTGGTTATGAGCAAAAAATTCTGGAATAGACTTCCTGCTGATATGAAAAAAGTTATAAAACAGGCTATAAAAGAAGCCACTGCAAAAGAAAGGATATGGGCAAAAGAGCTTAACGACTTTCAGTTTGCAAAAATTAAAGAATATGCCGACAAAACAGGGAAACTTCAAATCACTCACCTAACAAAAGCCCAAAGAGATGCCTGGATTAAAAAACTAAGAAGCATTTATCCTAAATTTTACGGAATAATAGGCAAAGATTTAATACAAAAAGCTATAAAAGCCGGTGAATGAAAATATTAGATTTACTTGATAAAATAATAGGTTTAATTAACGAATTCATAGCATCCTTCGGCATTGCAGCCGGGGTGCTTTTGGCTTTTATAAACGTGATAGCAAGATTTATATTCCATCAGGGGATAGACTGGGCGTTTGAGCTTACTAATTATCTTTTTATCTGGTCTGCATTTTTTGGGGCAAGTTACTGTTTCAGAAAAGAGTGTCATATAAGGGTTACTATTCTTTTAGACATACTACCTGCAAAACTTGCAAAATTTTCTTCGTTTTTAGCACATTTAATAACACTTGTGTATCTGTTGGCAGTTGCTTATTACGGGTACTTGTTTATATTCGACCCTGACTTCGGACTTAAAGCCAGCGGAGAAATAAGTATAGATTTAAACATACCAATGTGGATTCCGTATTTAGCACTTCCTTTAGCATTTTTAACGGCTGCTTACAGAATCACTCAAAAAACAATAGAATTAATTAAAACCCCTGCCGAAGAAGTAACCACTAAAACGGAACACGAAATGATTATAGAAGAGATGGAACTTCAAATGAAAGAGGTGAAATAATGGTTGCGGGTATATTATTCGGAATATTCTTTTTACTTCTATTTTTAAGTGTTCCGGTAAGTGTGGCGTTAGGGGCGTCAACATTTATAACATCATACTTTTTTGAAGGTCCCGAGAGTCTTATAGATTTGGCAAGTGCCATATTCAGCAAGCTTGACAAATATGCGCTTATGGCTATTCCTATGTTTATTTTAGCCGGAAATTTACTGAGCAAAGGAAGCAGTGCGAGAAGAATTGTGGATTTTGCAAGAACATTTGTGGGACATCTGCCAGGAGGTCTTCCGATAGCGGCAATATTTGCAAGTATAATATTCGCTGCGGTTTCAGGAAGTTCCCCTGCTACCGTTGCGGCTATTGGGTCTATTATGTTCGGAGCGATTACGGCAGCGGGATACCCTAAAAGTTATGCGGTGGGGACAATTACCGCATCGGGAAGTCTTGGAATTTTAATACCTCCAAGCATCGTTATGATTATTTACGGTGTTACGGCAGAAGTAAGTATCGGTAAGCTTTTTATAGCAGGGATAATCCCGGGACTTTTAATAGGATTTATGCTTATGGCGGTAACTTATATTGGTGCTAAAAGACTTGGATTTAAAAAAACCGACCCAGCCCCATGGAGCGAAAAATGGAAAAAATTTAAAGAATCGTTCTGGGCGTTAATGACAATCGTAATTATCATAGGCGGAATTTACGGAGGTGTTTTTACTCCTACAGAAGCTGCGGCGGTAAGTGCAGTATGGGCTTTGTTTATTGCTATTTTTATTTATAAAGACATAAAAATCAGTGAACTAAAAATAGTATTTTTAGAAAGTGCGAAAACAAGTGCAATGATTATGTTTATAATCGCCAATGCATCAGTATTCGCATACTTCTTAACGCTTGAAAACATACCTCAGATGCTAAGCGACTTTGTAGTCCAGATGCATCTGAATAAAGTAATGTTTTTAATAGCCGTAAACATTCTGCTCTTAATAGCCGGAAACTTTATGGAACCAAGCTCAATTATTATGATTATGGTTCCTCTACTTTTACCGGTTGCCACAATGCTAGGGATTGACCCTATTCATTTTGGTGTAATTATAACCATCAATATGGAACTTGGTATGTTAACACCGCCGGTTGGGTTAAATCTTTTTGTTGCAAGCGGTATTACAGGACTTTCCATTAAAGAAGTGGTAAAAGCCGTAATGCCTTGGTTTTTTGTAATTTTTACAGGTTTACTACTTATTACTTACATTCCTCAAATTTCTCTTTGGCTGCCTAATTTAATGATGGGGAATTAATTCCCCATACATACTATCAATTTACGCATTATATGCGTCTATTATAATAATTAAACTTTAGTTAATAATACTAAATTTTTCTAAATTTTCTACTAAATTATATTGACTTTTTTTCTTTTTTTTATTATAATTCCGTCAGTTAAAATAAATAACTGCTAAAGGAGGCGGAAATGTTTAAACCAATTGGACTAAGAGTTTTGGTTGAAAGAGTAGAAGAAGAAGCAAAAACTGCAAGTGGAATCATCATTCCTGACAATGCAAAAGAAAAACCTCTTGAAGGAAAAATCATAGCAATTTCTAAAGAGGTTGAAGAAGATGAAAACCTTCCGTTAAAAGAAGGTGACAAAGTGGTATTCGCAAAATATAGTGGTACTGATATTACAATAGACGGAAAAGAATACTTAGTATTAAATACTGACGATATTCTTGGAATTATAGAATAAGAAAGGAGGGGAATATGGCAGCAAAAGATGTAGTATACAGCGATGTAGCTAGAAACGAATTGTTAGCGGGTGTTGAAAAACTTGCAGATGCAGTTAGAGTTACTATGGGTCCAAAAGGTAGAAACGTTCTACTTCAAAGAAGTTTCGGAGCACCTCACATTACAAAAGACGGTGTTTCAGTTGCAAAAGAAATCGAACTTAAACACCCTGTAGAAAACATGGGAGCACAGCTTGTTAAAGAAGTTGCAAGTAAAACTGCTGATGAAGCAGGTGATGGTACAACAACAGCAACTGTTTTAGCACACGCTATTTTCAAAGAAGGTTTAAAATACATTACTGCAGGAGCAAACCCTGTAGCAGTTAAAAGAGGAATGGATAAAGCCGTTGAAGCTATTATTGCCGAACTTAAAAACATGAGCAAAACTGTTGAAAACAAAGAACAAATCGCTCAGGTTGCAACAATTTCAGCAAACAACGACAAAAAAATAGGTGAGCTTATAGCTGAAGCTATGGATAAAGTCGGAAAAGACGGCGTTATTACTGTAGAAGAAGGAAAATCTCTTCAAGACGAACTTGAAGTAGTAGAAGGTATGCAATTTGACAGAGGTTACTTAAGTCCATATTTCGTAACCGATACTGAAAAAATGGTTGCTGAACTAAACGATGCGTATATCTTGCTATACGACAAAAAAATCAGCAATATGAAAGATTTATTACCATTACTTGAACAAATGGTACAAGCTGGAAACAAACCGTTACTAATTATCGCTGAAGATATCGAAGGTGAAGCTTTAGCAACTCTAGTAGTTAATAAACTAAGAGGCGTGCTAAACGTATGTGCGGTTAAAGCGCCTGGATTTGGTGATAGAAGAAAAGCAATGCTTCAAGATATCGCAATCCTAACAGGCGGTCAAGTAATTTCTGAAGAGCTTGGTAGAACTCTTGAGAGCGCGACTTTAGCTGACCTTGGACAGGCAGGAAGAGTTGTAGTTGATAAAGAAAACACAACAATAGTTGACGGTAAAGGTGACAAAGCAGCAATTGAAGCAAGAATCAATCAAATCAAAAAAGAAATTGAAGAGACAACAAGTGACTATGATAGAGAAAAATTACAAGAAAGACTTGCAAAACTTAGTGGCGGAGTTGCAGTTATTAAAGTAGGAGCCGCAACTGAAACTGAAATGAAAGAGAAAAAAGACAGAGTTGATGACGCATTAAGCGCAACAAAAGCTGCTGTTGAAGAAGGTATCGTAATCGGTGGTGGTGCAGCAATTCTTAAAGCTGCAGCAAAAATAAGCGTTGATACTGAAGATGCTGATGAAAAAATCGGTGTTGATATCGTAAAACAAGCTGTTAAAGCTCCGATTAAACAAATAGCAACAAATGCCGGATTTGAAGCGGGAATTGTTGCTATGAAAGTTGAAGAAGCTGATGAAAACACCGGATTCAACGCAGCAACAGGTGAATATGTAAATATGTTTGAAGCCGGAATTATAGACCCTACAAAAGTAGAAAGAATTGCACTTCAAAATGCAGTAAGTGTTGGAAGTCTGCTTCTTACAACTGAAGCGGCAGTAACTGAAGTTCCAGAAGAAAAACCTGCCCCAGCAGCTCCTGATATGGGAGGAATGGGCGGAATGGGAATGATGTAATCATTCCTTTCTCTTCTTTTATTTGAACAAAACAAGTGTCAGGCACTATATAAAAGAAATATAAACCGAATCACATATTACACTTACATACGCCGTATCTTCTCTTTCTCTTTTTACCAATTGAAAAACTCTGTAATGTTATGGTCTATTTTGTAAAAATTTTGGGTTATACCAATCCCCAAAATAAATCAAACATTTATTTTGGGGAAAAAGGTACTGACTAAATAAAGTGAAACAATTGCAAATTTTAACGGAGAAAAAGCGTTAAAAAAAGTGCACTTAACCCGAAGGGCGCTTTACAGGCGTATGAAGTGCAAGTTTACACATTTTCATCGCCGTGCGAGCCTAAAAACGACAAGCAGTTGTCGTTTTTTTAACGGCTCTCCCGTTTGCACTTTTTAGCTTTTTCGAAGTGTTAAAAAATTTGCACTCTTGTTGAGCGTATTTAGTCAGTACCAAGAAAAGGTGAATGTAAGAGTTGTTTTGTGTTTTGGTATTACTTAAACGTTGCCGTTTGAAAAAAATATTTTTTCAGAACAAACAATTAAAATTCTAACACGACCTTTTGCACCTTTCCTCTTATCTTTTTCCTATCTTAAGCAAAATAATAGTGCCGGACACTATTTTGTTTTAAAAATAAAAAAGAGGAAAAAATTAATCTCTTCTTTCTTTAATTCTTGCTTTTTTACCTGTTTTTCCTCTTAGGTAGTAAAGTTTTGCTCTTCTTACTTTACCTTTTCTAACTACTTCAATTCCTGCAATACTTTCACTGTAAAGCGGAAAAATTCTTTCAACCCCAACGTTGTTTGCACCGATTTTTCTAACAGTAAAAGTCTTCCCTACTCCTCTACCTTTTATTGCAATTACAACACCTTCAAAATTCTGAATTCTTTTTTTGTCACCTTCTTTAATTTCAACTGCAACTCTTACAGTGTCACCAGGTCTGAATTCAGGGATTTCTTTACCTTCAATCTGCTTTGCTTCAAATGCTTCAATGTATTTGTTAATCATACTATCTCCTTTGTGCCATTGGCCCTTTGGGCATTCACACTTGATTTTGAAATGAAATTATATCAAATTATTCATTTTAATCAAATACCCTTATGCTATGCGCAGGGCTGTTTCACGCTGATAAAATTCAAACAACGAAAAAGTAAAAAAAGACAAGGTTGCGGATTTTAACGAAAATTTTGCCCTAAATTAAGTGCGTCTACCCGTAAGGGCACTTGCCGTTCGCACTTTTTAGCAAAATTTGAGTGTTGCGTAAGCAAAAAGGAGCACGAAGCTGTCATATTTTTATCTTTGAAGTTTAGCATGAAACAGCCCTGATGCTATGTGAGAGTGCAGTTCCGGATTACAAGTTCCAAGTACGGATTTAAAATTTAAGATTGAGCAAATAGTAATACCAATCCACATAAATAATACTACATTAGTACCTTTTTTCACCGAAATATCATAAAGTGTAAGAGGGTGAAAGAAGGTGAACATACCTAACCAACCATAGGCGAAAAGATATAAATTTTAAAATTGGTTTTGGTATAAATAGAAATTTTTTGAGTTTTAGATTTTTCTTTTACAATTCTAAATTCCACTAATCACTTTTGACTTTTAACTTTTCACTATTCCATCAAATCCGGTCTATGAAACCTTGTTTTTTGAACAGCTAAGCTATTTTGCCATTTTTTTATTTTAGCGTGATTGCCGCTTTTTAATATTTGTGGGACTTCGCCTGTTTTTGAAAACTGAGGAGGTTCTAAAAGATTTGATTCAAAACTCTCACCTTTTAGCGATTCGCTGTTTCCTAATACACCTTTTACATTTCTAAGCACCGCATCTGCTATTACAAGTGCTCCAAGCTCCCCGCCTGTTAATATATAATCCCCTATACTTAAAACTTCATCAGCAAAATCCTCTATAAGCCTTTCATCAAAGCCTTCGTATCTTCCGCACACAAGAATCAAAACTTCCTCATCTGCAAGCCTAACTGCATCTTTTTGATTAAACTTTTTACCCACGGGTGTTAAGAATATCACCTTTTTGCTTTTATATTTACTTTTTAAATCTTTTAAAGCATACCTCAAAGCCTCATTATCGATAATCATACCGGCACCTCCTCCAACAAGAGGGGTGTCAACCCGCTTGAATCTGTTTGTGGAATATTCTCTAAAATTTACAAATTCAACTTCAAAAAGATTTTTTTCAAGCGCTCTTTTTAACACGGAATCTTCAAAATAACAACTGATTATATTTGGGAAAAGAGTTAAAAAGATAATTTTCATAACAGTGAGTCAAGAATATCTTTAGCACCTAAAGCATCTATTTTTTTGTTTTCAACATCTACGTCTTTTACGTGTCTTTTAAAGTCAATTAAAAATCTTTTAGGATACTTTTTTTCAATTAAATCCGGATTGGTGTTAATTACTAAATAATCTGCTTCATTAGCTCTTTCTATTTCTTTAACCCTGCCTAAGAGTTCTCCGTCTTCATACACATTACAACCGATTATGTCAAACCAAAAATATTCGTTTTTTTTGAGTTTAATATTTTCTTTTGTAGCTTCTTCAGTGGTATAGAGCATTCTGTTAGTGAGTTTTTTAGCATCCTCCGGAGTATCTACTCCCTTGAATTTAACAAGTCCTCTTTTTAAATCAATTTTTTCAATTGTTAGATCGATTTTATCGGAGGGAAATGTTTTTCCGTTTTTGAATTGTTCAGGAAAGTCGGTTAAAAGGTGGATTTTCTGCCACCCTTTGATTCCGTAAGTTTTACCTATTTTTGCAATAGGGATTTTATTCATCTTCAGCTTTTACCGTTATTTTGTAGTTTTTATTTTCTTTTGCCCTACAACCGCTTATAACGGTTTTAATGGCTTTTACCATAGAACCTTCCTTGCCGATAATTCTCCCGACATCGGCTTTTTTTGCATATATAACTATTTCGTCAAAATCATCGTATGGCACAACTTCTACTTTTACTTCTTCAGGTTCAAAAGCCAATAATTTAGCAAACTCCGTAACAAAATCAACAACCATTAAGCTTTGTTTTCCTCAGCGATTTTTTTAAGTTTAGTAACTCTTTCGCTCATTTTAGCACCAACACCTAACCAGTAGTTAAGTCTCTCAAGGTCTAATTTTACAGTAGCAGGTTCTGTCATAGGGTTATAATATCCGATTGATTCAATCCATCCGGAATCTCTTCTTTTTCTGCTATCAGTTACAACTATTCTATAAAAAGGTCTTTTTTTTCTACCAAATCTTGCAAGTCTTACTTTTACCACGTTTACTCCTTAGTTTATTTTGTTTAATCCCGCCCAAACCAACCCATATACAAATTAATTCGGAATTTTAATATATTATTTAGGAAAATTCAAGCCCTGAGCCATTTTCATTAGCTCATTCATATTCGGTATTTTTTTACCTGCGAATTTTTTTGCCATTTTAGCGGCATTTTGAAACTGCTTGTTTATTCTGTTAATTTCCTGGACACTAAGCCCCGCACCTTGGGCTATTCTTCTTCGTCTACTGGCACTTTCTTTAATAAGTTCAGGATTTTGTCTTTCTTTTGGTGTCATTGAGCTAATCATAGCTTTAATCTTTTTAATTTCGGCAGAATTTTCAAGGTCGATATCACCGAGCTGTTTAAGTATATTACCCATCCCGGGAATCATTCCAAGAATGTTTTTCATACTTCCGAGTTTTTTCATCTGCTCAAGCTGATTTAAAAAATCTTCATAGTTGAATTTTCCTTTTTTAAGTTTTTTGGTAAGTTTTTTTGCTTCTTTTTCATTAATAATCGCAGATGTTTTTTCAACCAACCCTTCAATATCTCCGGCACCCATTATACGGCCTACGATTCTCTCAGGCACAAATACTTCTATATCCTGAATTTTTTCACCCGTACCTAAAAATCTCAGAGGTTTTCCGACCTGATGTGCAATGCTTAAAGCAACCCCGCCTTTTGCGTCACCGTCGTATTTTGTAAGAATCACACCTGTAATATCAAGCTTTTCATCAAACTGTTTTGCGGTATTAAGGGCATCTTTACCTGTAAGAGAATCCGCCACATAGAAAATTTCATGAGGATTAACTTCATTTTTTATTTTTACAAGCTCTTCCATAAGCTCGTCATCAATTGCAAGACGTCCCGCCGTATCTATTAAAACCACGTCGTAAAATTTCTCTTTTGCTTCTTGCACGCCTCTTTTTGCAATATCCACCGGGTCTTTTGAATTTTCGTCATAAAAAATATCAAGCCCGTTTTGTTCGGCCAACTGTTTTAATTGTTCAACCGCCGCCAGTCTTTGAAGGTCAGCAGCAACCATTAGAACTTTTTTCTTTTTAAACTGCTTTAAATAATTTGCAAGCTTTGCTGTTGTAGTTGTTTTACCGCTACCCTGAAGACCTGTCATAAGAACTATGGTAGGAGGCTTTGATGCATATACAAACCCGTAATTACCAGGGGCCGTTAAAATTTTAGTCAGTGCCTTATCAAGGGCTTTTAAAAAGTTAGCCTTTCCTATTCCGGCTCTTTTAGTTTCAACTTCAACTTCTCTTAAAAGCTCTTTAACCACTTTGAAATGAACATCAGCTTTTAAAAGACTCTTTTTAAGTTCGTCAAGAGCTTTCTTAAGTGCCTTTTCGTCATCTTTCATTCTTATTTTATTAATTGCGCTCTTAAAGCCGTCACTTATCTTGTCAAACATTACTCTCCTTTAAAGACTATTTCTTTTTTTTCTTATACGTATTTACTTCTTCTTGCATTTTAAAATCACTAGGCTCAGGCGATTCAAAATTATAATCAAATATTTTAAATTTATGATGATGAAGCATTACCCTTTTAAAAGGTTCCCCTCCATACTTTTCATCACCTAAAATAGGATGTTCCACAGCTTTTAAATGAGCTCTTATCTGATGTGTTCTTCCGGTATGTATAATTGCTTTTATTTTTGATTTTGTCCTGAATGCCAGAATCGGTTCAATTTCGGTTACGGCGTCTTCCCCGTCTTTTGATATCTTTGCAAATGCACCGCTTTTTGTTTTAATAACCTTTATAGGTAAATCTACTTTCATAGGTTCTGCAACTATTCCGCTAACCCATGCAATGTATTCTTTATAAACATTTTGATTTTTAAATTCTTCAATTGCGGCTTTTTTAAATTTTTCATTTTTAACCAAAATCAAAACACCGCTTGTTTCTTTGTCAAGCCTGTGTAAAAGCTCGTTTTTAAACATTTTAGAAACTTCCTCACTCGTTATATATGGAGGTTTGTCAACGGCGATAAGATTCTCATCTTCAAAAATTTTTTTGGGTTTTGGAAAGTTTAAGACTTTGAATCTGGTATTAACCGGCAGTAAGCCTCTTGCTATTTTTATTTTTTTATCTTTTGCAAATACCAATCCTCTATCTATTAATTCCTTTGCGGCTCTATTAGATATACCTTCTTGTTTTGCTAAAAGAATATATGCTTTTTCGTTCATTTGCGCCTTTTTTGTTGAAATTATAACATATAACCCAAATTACTAGTTAAAGCCTTTATTTTTGACAAAGATGTGGAAAAGATAAGGAAGAGATGAGGCGAAATTAAAGTTTTTTTTAAATCTACTAACAAAGAATTAATAAAAAGCTTTTCTTTTCCCTCTCTTTTCCTTTTTTCAACTAGCAATTTATGTTATAAATTTTACTTATATTAAGCAAACTTTAAGGGAAAAAGGGTTAATATAACAATTGAGAATGAATTAATATTCATTCTAGTTATGAAAGGGGAAGAAATGAAACTCAAAAAATCAATTTTTATTGCTTTAGCTTTATCAACGCAAATTTATGCAATAAGTCCTTATATAGCCGGATACAAGGCTTATATAAGATACGTTAAGCATATCCCGAAATACGGCATTAAAGCTCCTGAACTTTTAAAAAAATTAAATGTAAAAAACGAAGAAGATTTACTGAATTTATTTAAAGACAACGGCAAACTGCTAATTGAAAAAACCAGACAATTTAACCCAAAAGCTGCTGAAGGTTTGGAAAAAATAATTAAAAGAGGCAAACTCAAGCAATTAAAAGTATTCCTTTTCAATGTTTTAAACGGTCAAATACCGACCGGATGTGTGTAATTAATTTAACTTATATTTTACGTTTAATTTGTGTAGTTTAAAGTTTCTTTATTATAATTTTCGCTGTTTAATTTTTCGGGTTTCATTCTTCCCCGAAAAAAATAAAAAAATTAAGGAGATAAAATGAAAAAATTACTACTTTCAGCTACTGTAGTTGCAGGACTATTTGCAGCTCCTACTATTGAAAATTTACAAAAACAAATCAATGAATTGCAACAACAGTTAAAAGAGCTTAAAGCAAAACAGGAAAAACAAAACGACAGATACTATAAAAAAGTGGCACCTATCGTTGCAAACAACCACTTATTCTGGAGTTATGATTTAAGAACCACTTATGATGCTATTTTCCATGAAACTACTGATGGTATGGGGGTTACATCAGTTCAACCTGATTTTGTCACAGGAAAAACTTATTATACATTTAAACCTGTAAAAGGGACAAAAACAAATAATCATATTTTTACAAACAGAGTTATTTTAACAGGTGTATATAAACCAAGTGACAACCTTAAAGCAACTGTAAGAGTACAAGCCAACAATATGTTTGGAAATAGTGACGCCGGCAATATGATGGCAAATCCTTTTCAAAATCTTCCTTGGATAGCAAACGAAACTCCTGATGATGTTCAAATAAGATTAAAAGAAGCCTTCTTCAACTATCATTTCGGTGACGATTTTATGTTCAGTGCCGGAAGACGTCCTGCCACAAACGGATTCCCTGCTAACTTAAGAGAAGACGACAACCCTTCAAGTCCGCTTGCACACTTAATTAATATGGAATTTGACGGATTCAGTTTCGAAATCGGAAATGGTGAATTTTCAAAAATCTCTGATAAATTCGGAGATTGGGGTACTTGGATGAAATTCTGTGCCGGTAGAGGATATTCAAGCGCTACTGGTAAATGGCCTAGCGATTTTTCAGCTCCGTATTCAAAAAATGACGCTTTAAAAAATATGGATTTCGCAGGATTTATTTTAGTTCCATATGACGATGGACAATATTCTTTATGGACGGAAACTGTTTGGGCGTGGCATGTACAGGGATATCAATTTGATATTACAGGTGCAAATAGTATGAGCTTAGCTACAGCTACAGAAGTTAATGCTACAGCTTCTATGCAAGATTTCGGTAACTATTTCGGTGAAAACATTGTATTTAAAGCTGACGGTATCGGTGATGGTATCAGTGATTTCTTAGATGACACTAAAGCTTTCATTTCATATGCTTATAGTAAAACTAAAACTAACGGTAAAAACATTATGTTATTCAAAGGCAACCCATATGTTGCTGCAGAGTCTCATACAGGACACAGCTGGTGGGTTGGAGCAGATATGCCAGGATTTAAAGACGGTGACAGATTCGGTATAAACTATGTAAAAGGCAGCAAATACTGGAGAAACTTCACATATGGTGAAGACACATTAGGCGGTAGTATTGCATCTGTAAGAGGAAAAGCTTTTGATGTTTATTACAACACTGAAATTATCCCTCATTTAACTGCGGGACTTAGATATACTTATATCAAATATGATTATCCTGGAAGTGATGGATTCTTTGGTGTAATGATGAATCCGGATATGGCAAGTATGTTTTCATATGTTAAAAAAACAAAAGATGTAAGAGCTTATATTAGATATAACTTCTAATATTTTCTTAATATAAATTTAACTTATAAGTGCCTTTTGGCACTTGTTTTTAATTTATTTTTGATACTATAAATTTGTAAAATCCAAAAAGGAGAATAAATGTCTGAAATTATAAATCTCAAGAGAAGAAACTTTTTAAAAGGCTCAGCGGCCGCAGCAGCCGGTGTTGCGGTTGCAAGTTCTTCTGCATATGCACTCAGTGCGTATGAAGAAGCCGAAAGTACTAAAGAAAAAAAAGTAAAAGACATAAAAAACGCAAAATATATTCCAACTTTTTGTGGAATGTGCGTTAATATGTGCGGCGCGATTGCCAGAAATGTTGACGGAAAAGTAACAAAGCTTGATCCAAACCCTCTATTCACTAAATCAAGAAACTTTTTATGCGCGAGAGGAAATGCAGGACTTGCTGCACCGTATGATCCCGACAGACTTAAATGGCCTTTAATCAGGGTAGGTAAAAAAGGCGAAGGTAAATTTAGAAAAGCTACATGGGAAGAAGCTTACGAATATATTAGACAAAAGATGATTAAAATTTTAGACGAAGAAAAAGACAACAGAAGCGCAATTGCGTTCGGTGCGGGTGCGGGTGCTGAGGAGCCACTTTTTGCAACATTCGCAAACGGAGTTGGAAGCGGTAACTTCGTCGATCACTTTACCACATGTTTTGCTCCTGCATTTATGGCTAACAGTTTGACATTCGGAAGCTGGGGAAGCGCGGATTTTAGAAGAAGTAAATATGTATTGATGCTTGGTGCAAACAGAGCTGAAGCTATTGTTACTCCTGATACGCTTGATTTATTCAGAAATACTCACAAAAGAGGAGCAAAAATAGTATATGTTGACGTAAGATATACAAACACTGCCGCTCATGCTGACGAATTTATAGTAATTAAACCGGGTACGGACCTTGCGCTTATGCTTGCTATGATTTATGAAACAATCAATAAAGGTTATTATAAAACTCCATACAAAGCTGAATATTTAGCTAAAAACGCCGATGGCTTAGATGAACTGGTTGAATACTTTACAAACGGAGAAGGAAGCAAATATACACCTGAATGGGCTGAAAAAATTACTGAAATTCCGGCCAATACTATCAAAAGGCTTACAAAAGAATTTTCCGACGCTGCAGAAAAATATAAAGGTGCGGCAAACTGTTACAGAAGCAGAAAATCTACTTGGTACTATCAGGATTTTGACTTCAGACGCGCTCAGGCAATCTTTAACGTATTACACGGATGCGTAAACAGACCGGGCGGTATACTTCTTGGAAGAGGTCTTAAAGCAGAAAAATATGAATATGAAGATTTTCCGATTTATGACAACGCTCAGACAAGAATCGATATAGCAACAAACCCAAAAGGTGAATACCCGCTATTAAACCCTACAAAAGGTAGCTGGCAAATTTTCAGAAATAAAGTTTATGAAATAAATACAAAATGGAAAAAAGGCGAAAAGCTAAAAGAAGGCGAATATCCCGTAAGAGGTATGTTTATTTACAGGGAAAACCCTATGCAGTCAGTCCCGGGATATGAAAAAACAGCCGAAATGTTTGAAACAATGGATTTAGTAGTGGTAATTGACATAATTCCAAACGATACGGCAATGTATGCGGATGTTATTTTACCTGATACAACTTATCTTGAAAGAACATCACCTGTAAAATCGTTCGGTACGCTTTGTCAGCCGGTAATCGGTTGGAGAAATGCCACAATGCTACCAATGTATTCAACTAAACCGCTTTATAACATAATGAAAGAATTAAGCGAAAAAGTTGAAAAAGATTTAGCTGCGATAACATTTAAACATACATGGGATGCCGATGATATGGAAGTAGAACTTCCTGCAGATTTTAACCTTGCCAAATATCTGACTGATGATTTTGAAGTTGATGAAGAAAAACTAAAAGCCGATATAAAAGATGAAAAACTTGTAGAAAAAATCATTGAACACGCAAGTGAAGACGATTTGGATATCGCTACGTTTAAATTAAGTGCGGCTTATGAAAAAACCCCGGAAGAATTCAATGAAGAAGTTATGACTGAAATTTACGGTAAAAAAGCCGCAGAAATAGCCAAAGAATACGGTGCTTACTGGCCTGGAATCGAAAAAGCTATTGAAGAAGCAATTGATGAACATCTAAAAGTATTTAAAATAGACTATGAAGACAAAGCTGGAGCAGTTTATAATTTATACGATAAATATTCAAAACTTCCGAAAGATTACTGCATCAAACCTAAAAAAGGTAAATGGATAAAACTTGCTCTTAGAAACCTTGAAGGTAAAAAATTCAAAAACCCTATTAACAATCAGGAAGAAACTCTTCATAAATTCCCGAAATGGAGAGATTCTTTATATGAAGAACCTAAAAACAACCAGGTAAGACTGGTAATAGGAAGACACGGATATTTTACACAAAGTTCACATCCTAATAACTATCTATTATTAGACCTTATGAACTATAACTATATTTGGATTAACGACGCTCTTGCAAAAGAGCTGGGCGTTAAATTCAAAGACGAAGTTGAACTGACAAACAGAACCGGTCAAAAAGTTATCGGGAAAGTTTATCCGACTAAGAGAATCAGAAAAGATACTATTTTTGTTGCAACAGGTATGGGAAGCAAATCACCGATGCTGACCCTTGGTGGAAATAACGGAATTTCTCAGGCTACAATTGCTGAAGATCATACTGATCCGATAATCGGAGCTTCTAGTATGAATGAAACTTTTGTAACAATTAGAAAGGTGTAAAAAATGGCTAATTACGCAATGGCATTAGAATATCAAAACTGTATAGACTGTAGAGCTTGTGAAGTGGCATGTAAAGACGAAAACGGGGTAATGCTCGGTGCTGACAAGCAAAGAATTTGGGTTGGTATAGTTGAAGGCGGAACGACTTTGGCTGACACCTTTTTAAATTTTTATCCGTCTCAATGTAACCACTGTGAAGATGCACCGTGTATTACCGTATGTCCGACTGGTGCGTCACACTTTGCAGAAGGCGGAATTGTAAAAGTTGACTATGATATGTGTATTGTCTGTAAAGGTTGTATGGAAGCCTGTCCTTACGGTGCAAGATTTATAGATGAGACAAAACATGCAATTGATAAATGTACGTTTTGTGACGGAAGAATTCAAGAATACGGAACAACCGCGTGTAGTGCCACATGTCCTACAAAAGTTAGAACGTTTGGAGATTTGGAAGATCCGAATTCCGATATTGTAAAGGTTCTTGAAAACAGGGAATTTTTCGTGCTTAAAGAAGAGGAAGGCACACTTCCTAAACTGTTTTATCTGGTACCTGAAGACGAAGAATATGCAAAAAGAACGCTCGGAAACGTTAAAAGACATAAATGGAGCGAATTTAAAGACAAATACGAAGCTGAGGCTAATGCGAAAAAGCCTGAGTGGAAAAAAGCGTAAGGAGCTGTTATGAATGAATACATTAATTGTTGCGGGCTTAATATAAGAAAAGTGAGCATCACTCAGTTACTATTCAATAAAACCATGCTTATAGCATATATTTTACTTGCAATCGGAGTTATCGGTTGGTATGAAATTTTTGCACTAAGATGGGCGCATGATTTTGTTAATAATGCAGGTGTTATTGCAGCAGCCGGTAATCTGGAAGACACTAAGCAAATAGCTATGGCTTTAAAAGAGCAGATATTTCATTTAGAACATATTGAAGAGGTAAACACAGCGGAACCGTGGGGTATTTTCGTATCTCAGTACACATACCTTTTATACGGAGGTAGTGCACTTATTTTCCTAACTGCATTGGCAGAACTTTTCCATGTAAATATAGCTCCAAAAGTTGCAGCGGCGTTTACGACATTTGGTATTTCCATGGTTTTTGGCGGTCTTGTATCAATCGCAACCGACCTTGCGAATCAAATTAATATTTACTGGATGTTTTTAAATCCTCAGCCGCAAAGCGGTATGTGGTTAATGTTGCCATTATACACAATATATATTCCGTTTACATTTATTGAAATCTATTTCTTACTAACAAACAACAGGGAAATGGCTAGAAAAATCGCGGGAGTTTTGGTTATTATAGGTCTTGTAATCGATGCAGCAGAATTTTATATCCAGGGTCTTTTATTCAACCTTAACGATCCGAGACATTTATGGACTGACATTCCACAACTTTGGATTTATTTCTTACTAACAGGTGCATTAACCGGAGTTGCGGGTGCAATGCTTTACAGTTTTTTAGGACTTAAAAACAAACCTTACTATGAAGATACAATGAATTTGTTAATCAAAGCTGGACTGGTTATTGCAATATTAGTAGGTTTATATGAAGTAGTAAATTATATGGCGGTTGATCCAAAATGGATGAAACTGATAGTCGGCGGAAGCCCTGTTGCTACAATGTTCTGGACATGGATTGTTTTAGGTTTAGTTGTTCCGATTATTCTTTGGGCTACTAAAAACAAAGGATTATCGGTAGTTGGTGCAATATCTGCATTAATAGGAACATTTTTCATGAGACAGGCATTCATTTACGGAGGCAACGTATATCCTATGACTGAAAGAGTTGACGGATTAGGACCTCAAGCTACGGGAATTTATAACTTAGCCGAACTAACACCATACGCATACGTACCTGCTCATACGATGGAGATTTTGATCGTAATCGGATGTTTAGGACTTGGTATTGCGATTTATTCAATTCTTGATTCACTACTAGCAGTAAGAGACGTCAACGACAACGTAGATCATTAATTTCCTGCCCTTTTGGGCTTTTTTTTACTACAGTTCATAGGTGTCTGTCACCCAAGTATTAACCCTCAACCAATAACTAATATACTATTAATTTTTTCTTATAATTGATAATTTATATCTTTTTTTGTGTATAATAACTAAAAATTTTAAGGAGATTTTATGGCATTAGAAATAAATGCGCAAAATTTTGCAGATACAATAAAAAACAATGAAGTAGTAGTAGTGGATTTCTGGGCACCTTGGTGCGGACCTTGTAGAATGATCGCTCCGATTATCGAAGAGTTAAGCGAAGAATATAAAGAAAAAGGTGTAGTTGTCGGAAAAGTAAACACAGATGAAGCGCCTGAAATTGCAGGGCAGTTTGGAATTAGAAGTATTCCTACCGTGATTTTCTTCAAAAACGGTGAAGCGGTAGATGCAATGATCGGTGCTGCACCAAAACAGATGTATGTTGAAAAAATAGAGGCTCTTCTTTCATAATTGAAAAGCAGATTCTTTTACACATTCAGCTCCTTTTTCGGAGCATTAATGGTAGCTGCTTTTTTCTTCTATTATAACTATAAATTCAGAGAATATAAATTTTTAGATTTCAACAAAATAGTCCTTTACGAAAAACATAAAATTTTTGAACCCAAAGAAAAAGAATATACCCTTATAATATTTTCATCAAGAATGAACGACATTAACGAGCTTATAAAAAAAATAAACACCAAATATCCGATATTGGCAGTAGATATTTATCAGCAAAGAAAAGATTATAAAAACATTATCTATACAACAGCCGGAATAAATACTATAATTAAAATTATCCAATTTTTAAACATATACGAAGTACCTGTTGTGTTAAATATTAAACAATATAATAAAAAACTATATAAGCAAGACAG
>Ga0256836_1000634_pt1 | contig 17741 bp, 23 predicted proteins | sample 4561380metaG_FD_185974 | JGI IMG/M metagenome (GOLD analysis project Ga0256836, IMG submission 185974) | Hydrothermal vent microbial communities from Guaymas Basin, Mexico - 4561-380 | ecosystem: Environmental > Aquatic > Marine > Hydrothermal vents | place: Mexico: Guaymas Basin | collected...
TCAAGTAAAGAGAGTGGCTTCTCTTTTTTTTTAAAGAGGTTTGCGAAAAAAGGTAGGTTCATATTGAAGATAAAACATAGCCAGAAGTCTGACTATGCTTTAATGATCTATTTACCAGCTGCAACACGGTCTTTAAGAATTCTATGCGTTTTATATACTAATAGTTCATTTATCATACTTATTATCCTTTTATTCACAGTGTTATAGTCCATTAATTGAACTATCATAATATATGTCTTGTTAATATGTACAAATTCTATCTGAATAAAAGTTATAGGAAACTTAATAACATAAAGAAAAAATTGTCAACCAAAAATTTAAATCTGAAGAGCAATAGTGATATTTCTGTCTATTGGAAAGAGGAACCTTCATTGATTTATTATTTGCAATTATTGGGTTGTTCATATAATTCTTTTTTCAATTTACCTTAGCTTTCAACCATCTCTATAAAGAGAAAATGGCTGTTTGTTACAGCTGTAATGTTTAAGCTCGATTCTTGTGTTATTTCCATTGCATCGCCATTATTTAGTTCGATACCATTTATATTGGTTTTTCCTTCTATCTGAACAAAATAAACTTGTCTATTTTCTTGAATGGAATACTCTATAATTTTTTGTGCTTCAAGCTCACTTACAAAAATATTGATATCTTGATGAATTTTCACTTCAGCATTACCTTCCAACGAAGATACTATATTTAGCAGTTTGTTCCTTCGTTGCTCTTTTGTATATTTATGCGAGCCATAAAGTGTTTGAAGGTTTTTATTTGGTGGGACTATCCATATTTGAAGTAGTCGCAGGTCTTGACTTATGCTTTTGTTATATTCGGCATGAACTATACCACTTCCTGCACTCATATACTGAACTTCACCACGTGTAAGCGTTTCTTCGTTTCCCATAGAATCTTTATGCGTTATCTCTCCATCTACAATATACGAAATTATTTCCATATCCCGATGAGGGTGCATATCAAAGCCACTATCTGGGTGAATAATATCATCGTTGAGAACTCTTAAAACACCAAAATTCATATTGTCATAGTTTCTATACTCTGCAAATGAAAAATGAAACCGACTCTCTAACCAACCTAAATTTGAGACATACATATTCTCTCGTGATAATTTTTTTAACATAACTCGTCCTTTTGTAATAACCAGCTTCGCATACTGATACTTTCATGTTCTGCTCCAACATAAGGAAAAATGCTCATATCATTTTTATAGCTCGTCCCTGCAATATAGAGTAAAGGAATGTAGTGTTCAAGTGTAGGATGTGCTAACCTAGCATGTGGTGCCTTATTCTCAAACTTTATAAGTGCATTGAAATCTCTTTTTTCAATCGCACCTTTTACAAAATTTTCAAACTCTTCTGCCCATGGTGCAAGCGGTGCATTTTGATGCGTTAAATCTGCTTTTGAAAGATTATGCGTTATATTCCCGCTTCCGATAATCATAACACCATGTTCTCTTAAAACAGCCAACTTTCTACCCAGTTCAAAATGCTCTCTCAGTGTTTTTTGAGAATTGATGGCAAATTGCATGACCGGAATGTTAGCGGTTGGGTAAATATGTTTTAGAATACTCCAGTTTCCGTGATCCAAACCTCTGTCTAAAACTTTAATATCGGGAAATATTTCTGTGATAAGAGGGAGTATCAATTTTGCATTTGGAGCTGGATATTGTACTTTGTATAACTCGTTTGGAAATCCATACATATCATAGATAAGTTCACTTGTTGTATGTATGCTTATAGCATCATATGGAGCAAACCAATGCGCAGAGATAACTAAAATCGCTTTTGGCTGCTCCAGAGTTTGTCCAAGTTTGTTGAGTGATGCAGTAAAGTCATTTTGCAAAATTGCGTTCATAGGATTACCATGGCCAACAAAAAGAGCAGGTGCTCTTTTTATTTTATCTACAATAAGTGTCATTGTAAAACCTCCCAATATTAAAGCAATTAGCGATTATTTAGCCAAAACACCTTCAAGTTCGACAGAGATTTTCACTTCATCTCCAACCATAACACCGCCTGTTTCGAGTAATTTATTATATTTTAAACCAAAATCTTTTCTGTTGATTTTACCTGAGAGAGACAGCCCTGTTCTTGTATTACCCCAAGGGTCTGTAATGGTTTGGCCACTAAGGTCGAGCTCCATTTTTACCTCTTTTGTAACACCGTGTATCGTAAGTTGTCCATAAGCTGTGTCCCCATCTATTTTTGTGAGTTTGAAGCTAATGCTTGGATATTTCACCACATCAAAGAAATTAGCACTTTTTAAATCTGCATCTCTCATACTATTTTTTGTATTGATCGAGTTTACATCAACCTTTCCTGTGAGTGACTTTAAAGTTTTCGTTTTTTCGTCATACTCAAATGAGCCGCTAAATTTATCAAATTGACCTTTAACATTTGAGATCATCATATGTCTGACTTTAAATGCGACATTCGAGTGGACCGGATCTACATTGTATGTTCCACCAAACAGGCTTTCTGCACTGAAGAGTGCAGCCAATACTACTGTTTTTATTTGCATCTTTTTCTCCTTATTTTGTATGTGAACCATCACAAAATGGTGCATTCTTGCTTTTTTTACAAGCACACAGATAGTACTCTTTACTCTCTTGCACATGAAACGCCATTGGTGTAAACTCTGTGCCTTTGTGTGAACCATCGCATAAAACACTATCTTTACTCTTACCACATGTGCAGTAATGATACTCTTTGCCTGCTTCCAAATTAACTCTCACTGGCTCTGCCATAACATACTCCTTTAAATTACTAATTAGTAATATTTATTTAAAAAAAAGCTATTGCGATTTATGCAGCTTTCTTAATAAATGAAACAAAGTTTCCATCTCCTCCTCATCCAAAACTTCAAAATAGCTCTGAAGATTTTTGGCATGCTGTGGAAACAACTTTTCAATCAAATCACTTCCCTTATGAGTAATAGATAAGATTGAAGCTCTTTTGTCTTTTTCGTCAGACTTAGATACGATGTAACCATCTCTTTTTAAATTTCTGACGACAACCGTGGTGTTCCCCGGAGTACCCATAGTCAGCTTTGTAATAGTACCGATATTTAAATCACCTCTGTGATACAATACTTCTAAAACTTGAAACTGATTCATCGTCAAGCCAAAAGATTGAATATAGCTCGTCTCTTTAGCTCTTATTTTATTATAAGCTCTAAAGAGTTGAATCCAAGTATTCATTGACTTGTCTGCAACAGCTCCATAAGTTTTTACATTTCTTAACTTCATACGAACACTCCTAAGAGGATTATACTACTAATTAGTAATAATATCAAGTTTAAAATACAAATGAATATGAAAACCCACCAAATGTATCTATTGTGTTTTGTTGTTTGCTGTAAGGGGATTGAGATTGGTAAAAAAATGTAAATTTATGTGCATTATAATACAAATCTATACCGGCATATGCAGAAGCGTTTAGTGTGTTTTTATCAAGATTGTACCCTTCATCTTTTGCTTCTTCAAGTATATATGAATATGCCAAAATATCCATATTGGAGTGGTAACCTAAATTCATACAAAGAATTTAAACAATTCTAAGTTAAAATAAAATGAATAAAGGTAGTCCATGAGAACAAGTAAATATACTAAAGAGTTTAAAGATTCAACGGTTCAATTAGCATTAAATAGTGATGAAGCGGTTTCAAAAATAGCAGTTGATTTAGATATACATGTAAAGACATTATATAACTGGATAAGCAGTTATAAAAAAGAGCATAATATACCTATGAGAGGAACGAGTACATCATCTTCCACTGAAACTGTCGATGAAGAAAATAAACGCCTCAGAAAAGAGAATAAACTACTTAAACAGGCGATGATGGCTCTATCACTGCTTGTAATTGATGAAATAGGCTACTTCCCAATGAGTAAAGATAATGCTCATTATTTCTTTCAAGTTATCTCAAAGAGATATGAATGGGGTTCTACTATTGTTACATCCAACCTTGTTTTTAGTCAATGGAGTGAGATATTTGCCAATGACAAAGTTATTACAACTGCCATACTTGACAGACTGTTGCACCACTCACATGTTATAAATATACTTGGTGATTCATACAGACTTAAAGAAAAAAAGGAGGAGGGTTTAGTAGATTCAGATTTATATACCCTCAAGGGGCACCTCGTAAGTTTGGAGCTAAATCTTCAAATAAAACAGGACAAAATAAAGAGGTGGTTTAAGTTTCAAATTGTACCTTTTTTAGTTTTTAGTGCAAAATTTTAGAGTTCGTCTGACAATTATAATCAATACACTTAGCAATAAAAATATACCACTAACTATAAAAAAATCTTGAACACCAAAATATTCTACAAAAGGATGTGTGATCAATGGAGAACAAAACTGCCCAAGAAAAAGGGAACTTGTAAGGTATCCAGAAGACTTAATCCTTTTTGTATGGTGTGCTACACTCAACATCCAAGCTGTCATATTTGCCATTAAGATACCACCGCCGAATCCAACAACAGGTGAAGTAAGAAAAAATAGATGTACACTTGTAACAAATCCTATAAGAAAAAATCCAATAGCAAGAACAATCATCCCGATTATGTAAATTTGACTGAAGTTAAACCGTTTTTTTAGTTTTGCAAATGTTAAAGCACCCGCAGCATTAAAGATAAATGCAGTCGCTATAATCTCTCCTGTTAGCGTGCCGCTTGCATGGAATACATTCACTATTAAAAATGGCATCTGCGTTGGTAAAATGTAAAATATCAACATTAAAATAAAAGCTAAAAGATAGATGTACCACAGATTGTGGTTTAGAAGATGCTCGTCCTCTTCTATAAAAGTTGCATTTACCTTATGTTCAACAAGATATTTTATAACAAAAATCAAGACAACAAGCCCCAAAGCATAAATAGCAAAAGGATACCGCCAGTTAATATCTGACAAAATACCGCCACCTACAATAAATACTATTCCTCCAATAGAAATAAAAGCACTCTGTAAACCCATAAATTTATGGCGTTGTTCATTTTTAAAATAATCACCGACAAGTGAAGTTGAAACTATCATTAAAATTGCAATTGCTATACCAAATAAGAATCTTGAAAATAAAATTTCATAAACTGTATTGAGATAAAGTCCTGCTGTTCCAAATAAACTAAAGAACAATAATCCTGTAATAGTTGCTTTTTTTTTACCAAATTTATTGATAAAATGACCGAGAAATGGAGCAAAAATTGCAATAGCTAATGAGGGCAATGTTATCATCAGTCTTGAGAGTAACTCTATATTTGGCACATCTTTAAAAATAGTATTTAAATGTGGTAACATTGTAACTATGGCTATGTTTGACATCATTGTTAACATAGACAAAAGTAAAAGTGTTACTTTTGTAGTTGTTTTAACTGTTCTCAATTTTTATTTCCATTCCAAGAAAACAAAACATATTGCTATGCTTTGTTTCTTGTAAACTTTTGTTTAACCCACATTACAACATAAAACAAAAATGGTATAAACAGCACGCCTATTAGTGTAGCAGCGGTCATTCCAAATACAACAGAAGCCCCTAAAATATGTCTGCTGTTGGCTCCGGCACCACTACTTAAAACAAGTGGCAGAGTTCCTAATATGAATGCCAGTGATGTCATAATAATCGGTCTAAATCTAAGTTTTGCCGCTTCCATTGTCGCATCCATTAAGGGGTAGCCTCTGTTTAATCTCTCAACTGCAAATTCTATGATTAAAATTGCATTTTTTGCACTAAGACCTATAAGCGTAATCAGTGCTACTTGATAGTATATATCTGCTTCAAGATGCATAAATTTAAGCAGATAGATACCCCCTGCAGCTCCAAATAATCCAAATGGAACAGAGAGAACAACTGCTATTGGAATACTCCAGCTCTCATAAAGTGCTGCAAGAATTAAAAACACAAAAATCATCGCATAAATCATTGTGTAATTGCTTGAATTTTTTAGTTTATCCTGTTGATATGATGTTCCAGCCCAAGAGAGTGTATAGCCACTCTTTGGTAAGATTTTGGCACTTATCTCTTTGATAGCTTCCATTGCATCTCCAGAACTGTGTCCCGGTGTTGCAGATCCTGTTACATATCCTGCATTAAAAAGATTAAATCGCTGAATTACACTCGCCCCTACAACTCTTTTTAGATGGACAAGTTCGCTTACAGGAATCATGTTGCCATTGAGTGATTTAACATAAATAGTTTTAAAGTCATTAACCGTTCTTCTAAAATCACCCATAGCTTCTGCATTTACATGAAATACTTTACTATATAGGTTAAAGTCATTAACATACGCTTTTCCAAAATAAGAGCCTATGGTATTGTATAAATCAGATAAATTTACATTCATAGCTTTGACTTTTTCTCTATCTACTTTTAACATATATTGCGGTGTTCTTGTATCAAGCGTTGAGCGAACCATCATAAGTCTTGGGTCTTTGTTTGCCGCAGCTACAATCTGTTTTACATAACCATCAAGCTGATGCAAATCGCCACCTGTTCTATCTTGTATCCACATCTCAAATCCATCTGTCATACTCATACCCATGATTGGTGGTGGATTAAAAGCCAGTACCATAGCATCTTTATAGGTAGAGAATTGCCCCATAAGTTGACCGGCAATCGCCATAGATGAATCATTTGGGCTTTTTCTTTCATCCCAAGGTGTCAGTTTTGCAAACATAAAAGAAGCATCCGGTTTAAACGCCATTGTCATCAAGTCAAGTCCGCTTACTCCTGCATCCTCACTTATACGTGGATCTTGTAGAAGTTTTTTTTCTACATCTAAAGTTGTTTTGTCTGTATTACTTAACGAGGTTCCGGGCATATTATATTTAAATATCATCAATACCCCTTTGTCTTCTGTCGGAACAAGTCCGGTTGGCAGTATTTTATTGATTGCAACCGTAGCGTAGATAATTATTCCATATAAAATGAGTGAAAAAACGCCTATTTTTATGAAAAATTTTGCAGCTTTTGTATATTTGTCCGTTGTCCAGCTAAAAAATTGATTAAATTTTCTAAGAGGCCAGATGATATTTTCTTCTCTTTTGAGTAACAGTGCAGCAAGTGCTGGAGTTAGCGTCAAAGCAACAAGCCCGGAGATAGTTACAGAGATTACAATTGTAAGTGCAAACTGCTTATAAAACTCACCGCTAAAGCCTTGCGTGAGGGCTGCTGGAATAAATACGGCACTTAAAACAAGAACAATGGCAATAAGTGGAGAAGTAAGCTCTTTCATTGCATTTATAGTTGCATCTTTTACGCTTATATTTTTATCTTCATGTAAATTTCTCTCAACATTCTCAACAACAACAATGGCATCATCAACCACCAGACCGATGGAGAGTACCAGAGCAAAAAGAGATAAAAGATTGATAGAAAATCCAAAAGCATACAGACCGGCAAATGTTCCTATGATGGCAACAGGTATGGCAATAACCGGTATAAGGGTAGCTCTCCAGTTTCCAAGAAAAACATAAATAAGAATAACAACAAGAATAATCGCTTCATAGAGTGTTTTTAGAACTTCATCTATGGAAGCTTGCACAAATGGCGTTGTGTCATAAGGAACATTATATACTATATCTTTTGGAAATCTTTGCATCAACTCATCTACAGTTTTATTTACCTGTTTAGATACATCAAGAGCATTTGCTCCTGGAGACAAAAAGATTCCCATAGCAACCATTGGTTTTAGATTATATGAGCTTTTTACATTATATGAACTCATTCCAAGTGTTATTTTTGCTATATCTTTGAGTCGTAAAGCACTTCCATCCGGGTTTGAACGAATGATTATATTTTCAAACTCTTTTGGCGATGTAAATCTTCCTTTTGTTCTGATTGTATATTGGTAAGTCGTTGCGGCACTCTCTAAAGGCTCGGCTCCTAAGCTACCTGCTGCATATTGGTTATTCTGTTCTCTTATGATATTAACAACTTCTGATGGTGAGAAATGGTAAAAGCTGAGTTTTTGTGGATCAAACCATATTCTTATAGAGTAATCTCTGTCTCCAAAGACCATAACGTCTCCAACTCCAGGAATCCTTTTGAGATCATCTACCATATTTATTTTTACGTAGTTATGGATAAATGTTACATCATGAACACCACCTTTTGATGTAAATGTTAAAAACTTCAAAATATCGGGAGATTTTGCATCAACACTGATGCCTTGTCTTTTTACCTCTTCGGGAAGCTTGCTAAGTGCTAATTGGACACGGTTATTGACATCGACTTTTGCTTGGTCTTTGTCTTTTCCTATTTTAAAAAATACATTCAGTGTCATTCTTCCATTTGGAGAGAGCGTTGAACTCATATATATCATATCATCAACACCATTTATTGACTCTTCAAGCGGTGCGGCCACCGTTTTAGCCAGTGTATCTGCATCAGCTCCGGGATATGTAGCAGTTACTACTATTTGTGGAGGCGTAATACCTGGATACTCTTGTATAGGGAGTATTTTTATGGCTATTGCTCCCGCCATTATAATGACAAGAGCGATAACGGTTGAAAAAATTGGTCTGTTTATAAAAAATCTTGAAAACATCTATTTTCCTCGTTTGTTTATAATCTTGTCAGCAACAACTTCAGCACCTGGTTTGAGTCTAAAAAAGTTATTTACTATAACTCTGTCTCCAACTTTTAAAGCGCCCCCTGTTACTATAAAGTTATTTTTACTTACATCCCCAACTACAACAGGACGAACACCAACATGACCATGCTCTTCTACAAATACTATAGTTCCCAATGGATTTTGAAGAACTGCTTTTTGTGGAACAGTAATGACGCTGTTTTGAACAATATTGTTTGTGATTACTCTTACAAATTGACCAGGCATCAAGTAGCCATCTTGATTGTCAAAAACTGCTCTCATTTTTACTATAGCTGTCTGGTTATTTGTATTTACATCTATGAAATCAACAACTCCCACTTTTTGTAAAACTTTTCCATTAACTTCAAGATTTATCTTAAGCGTACCATTGTCTTTTATGTTCCAAATATGATTTTTAAGTTTTTTATAATCACTCATCGGTGCAGAAAATTCTACATAAACTTTGTCATTTTGAGTTATCTCTACAAGTTTACTCGGTGGATTGTAGGAGACTAGGTTTCCAACATCTACCTGTTTTAAACCGGTTATGCCATCAATAGGTGCTTTAACTTTTGTATATGCCAAGTCAATTTTTGCTTGTTTGAGTTGCGCTTTTGCCAAAGAGACTGCCGCTAAACTTTGCTCATAAGTTGAGAGTACCTTATCTCTTTTTTCTGAAGAGACAGCTTTTTGAGAAAAGAGTTTTTTAATTCTTCTCCAATTACTTGCGGCATCTTTCAGGCTCGCTTCGCTCATTTGTAGAGATGCTTTTGCAGCTGCAACTCTTGCTTTATAGACATCATCTTCTATTTCAAATAAAAGATCACCTTTTTTTACTTTTTGTCCCTCTGTGAAAGTTTTTCTTTCTAAAACACCCAATACCCGAGCAACAACCTGTACTTTGTTGTATGCTTTTACTGTTGCCGGATATTTTAAAGTTACAGGCAGAGTGGCAGGTTTTTGGACGATGTAAATATCTGCCTTTGGCGTTGGCATCTTCATTCCAGCAGGTGGTCCCCCTGCAAAAACTGCCGTTGCAGATAAAAAGAGAGTCGCACTCAGTAATGTGGTCATTAATTTAATTTTTTTCATTTGATAAAATCCTTTATGTTTTTATTTGTATAGTAGTAATAGGAAGCATAAGCAATCTGTAAATCATTTAAAGCTTTTTCATACTGAGCCTTTGCATTTGTTTTTACGCTCAGAGAATCAAGATATGTTACATAATCAACAACTCCTGCCGCATATTTTTTTGCAACAGTTTCATAAGCAATTGTAGAAGAGTTTAAAGAGCTTTTAGCACTTTGTATCTGTGATTTTACTGTGTCAATTTTCAATTTCGCTAACTCAATATTGATATTTTGAGTATCTTTATACTGCTCAATTCGTTGCTCAAGTGCCTCTTTTTGCAACATGAGAGACCCTTTTTGTTTAGAAATTTCTCCCATATCAAAGAGTCTTATATTAAGTGTGAGCATAAGTACATTTTGATCGTTAAGTTGCTTTATACCTTTTGGTTTATCATCATAACCATAGACATTATATGTATCTTCCACTCTTAATTGTGGGTAGTATGACGAAGCAATAGTTTTAGCACTGTAAGCAAGAGAGTGAGCTTGTTCTTGAAGTGCCAAAATGTCATCACTTAACTCTTGTTGCAACTCTTTTGGAGTTTGTATTGAGGATGTATCTACAGTTGTGATCTTTTTACCAATTTTGATACTCAAAAGTTTTTTCAAAGATGCAATTTGATATTTAACAGAACTAATACGATAAACATTGTTGCTGTATGCCGCTTTTAATCGTTCTACATCATCTTTTGTAACAGTCCCGACTGCATAAAACTTTTTTTCTCTATCGAGTTCAGCTAAAAGTTGTTTATTTGAATCTTGCAAAGCATTCAAATTTGATTTTGCACTCAGAATATTATAATAATCCTTTACAATGTCCAGTTGCAAACTTTTTTTATACGCAGATGAATCATACTTTGATGCATTAAGTAATGCTTTGTTCTGCTTAATCGTGCTAGATTTTTTTCCTCCATCATACAGATCAGCGCTAATTTTTGCATAACCAGTATATGTAGTACCAGAAGCAAATGGGCTTGCATCATCTAACCTTTGATAGGAACCTCCAATATCAACAGTTGGGTAGTAAGCACTTTGAGATGATTCAACATCTTTTTGTTTTGCTTTTTGTGTTAAAACATTTGAATTTACTATTTTGTTATTGCTAGTAGCAAATTCAAGTATCGATTTTAAATTATCCGCATACATCAATGCAGGCAGTATTAAAAATAAAAATTTAATTCTCACATTTCTCTCCTAAAAATATCTTTCTGGAAAGATAACACATATTTACTTAAATATATCTTTCTAGTAAGATATATAATTTTGTTTATGTTATAATTCAATTATGAAAAAAGAACATTTAGATAATTTGTATGAAAATATATTTAAAAATGAAAAAAGTGTACTTTCATTAACTATTCCTATAGCCTTGATGTATAAATATATTTTTACCCAAAATACACAAACATTACAAACAAATTATGATTTAACGCACTCCGAACTTGATGTATTGGCTTCATTATCATTTAATGATGCCATTATGAGTCCAACAGATTTGTACGAAGCAACAATTTTTTCTTCCGGTGGTATGACAAAAATTTTAAAAAAACTTGAACACAAAAAACTTATTTCAAGAATCCACTCTAAAGAAGATAAAAGAAGTATGCTGGTGAAACTAGAGCCAAAAGGGGAAGAAGTACTTAAAGATTGTTTTGCTAATATTCTTCAAAGGGATAAGCAGATTTTTTCTGTACTAGACGAAAAAGAAAAAAAATCATTAGAACAAATTTTAAAGAAACTTGTTTATTCTTTATCTGATAAGTGATTTGATATCCTTAATTAAATCCCAACCATATTGCAGTTATAAAAAGTAGTGAGGAGATAAAGGTTCCCTCATATTTTTGCATTTTTGCATTTGATACAAAAGAAGCAAGAGAATTTCCACCCAATATCCAAAGCATACTTGTTGTCAGTGTAATTAAAAGCAGAATGAATGAGAGAATAAATATCTTCTCATATTCATCTGAAGGGATGTAAAACTGAGAAAACATTAGTGAGGGTATCAATAAAAACTTCATATTTAAACTCTCTATAATCACTCCATCTTTAAAAGTAAGTACCTCTATTTTTTTATCTGTATGAACTGAAAATTTAGAAAACCTATAGGCTAAATAGAGTAAAAAGAGTACACCTGCATATTTTAAAAAAACAGTTACAATAGGATAAGCTTGTATTAACATATTTAATCCAAAACCTATAGCCAAAGTTTGAAACAAACTTGTAATATTTGTAGAGAGCCAGAAAGGAATTGTTTTTTTTATTCCAAATGAACTGGCAGATACGGCATAGAGGATATTTGCCGGTCCAGGGCTGGCAATAATGGGCAAAAGAGTTGCAAGCAAAAGCAAAAGAGAATCCAAACTCAACTAACTCATCCCTTCAATTCCTCTTTTAAAGATTGATGCAGCACATTGTATGTTGTGTGATTAAAAATATACTCTTTTGCACTAAAGAGCGTGTCAAACATGATTCTCCACAGTGTTGAAAAATTATCTTCATTCTTGACACTGCATAAATCCTTTTGCATTTGTTGTTCTAGTTGAGAAATAACTTTTGCATGCTTTACATACTCCTTTAAAATCCCGTAATCCACACCAACATCCAGAAAGTGTTCAACAAGATTGACAACAGCAGCTTCTTGTTGGGTGTAAACAGTCCCATTTAAAGGTTGTAAAATCTCATCTTGAAGCAGTATTTCCAACAGATCCTTTTTGAGATCAAAAAATTCTATAAACTCCTCTTTTGTGTATTGCTCCAACCCAGACACTCCACCACTGAGTGTATTCATAAGTGGTTCTAACATAGTGTAAGAACTTGAAAAAGAGTTGTTTTTATTTTTTAATATCATTTTTATCTCATCAATAGAACTGCCCATGGTCTCTTGCATATATTTGATATATTTTATTAGTTCTGCATGCTCTTGGCTATACCTATGGACATTTGCTTTTATTTTTTTCGCTTCAGGTAGCAAGCCCTCTTTTATATAGTAAAGAATGGTTGATTTTGGTACATTTGTTTTTGCTACAAGCTCAGATATTTTATAATCCATTTATAATCCTAATTAATAATTGATTAAGAATTATATCATATAATTCAAAACATAAAGTGTAACTTTACACTTTTCATAAAAGGAGATAAAATGCCAAAACAGATACCCTGGTGGGTTGGTGGAATAGCAATGAGCCTGTTGTTTTATTTCACTTTTTCTATATATGGGGCAAATAGGCCGATAGGTGCTTCAACAGGGATGGCTTATATATCTAGTATTGTATTTGGACTTGATTCAAATAATTATAAATATGTTGCAGAGATTGAAAAATCTGGTGCATGGGAAGCTGTAATGCTTGTCGGTGTTTTTTTTGGAGGACTTTTTATGTCTTTGTTTATTACCAAAACATTTCACATAAGCTATATACCGACATTATGGAAAGAGAGAAAAAACAACTCCATAAAATCTCGCATGATTTGGAGTTTTATAGCTGGATTTATGCTTATGTTCGGTGCAAGATTAGCTGGTGGTTGTAATGCCGGGCATATCTTATCAGGTGGAAGTCAATTAGCTATCAGTGGTATCGTGTTTGCTATAGTAGCTCTTGGGACAGGTGTTATAACAGGAAGATTCTTTTATAAGAAAAAGGTTTGTAAAAATGATTGACAGAATTATAGATACTTTTTATATAGTCGCAAATGAAGGACATGGTTCTGTTGTCGTTGTTTTTTTTATTGGATTTATTTTTGGAGCGATAATATTGTATTCAAGATTAGATAAATTTGAAAAGATGGCTGGATTTATGATTTTTGAAGATACGCTGGTTCCGAGAATGGCAATGACAACAGTTGCTTTATCTAGCATAGGTTTTTATTTTTTAGTACAATACGGCTATGCAACATTTTCAGTCAAACCACTTATGTTAGGCGGAGTAATAACTGGAGCAATTATATTTGGTATAGGACTTGTTATCCTTGGTAAATGCCCATCTGCTTTTTTTGTTTCTGTATCAGAAGGCAGAGTAGATGCTTTTATAGGTGTTATTGGGGGAATGGTTGGTTCGGCTGTTTTTACTCTTTTATATCCATGGATAAAAGATTTTATGGGGAAAAATTTAGGTGATTTGCAATTAGTGAATTTTTTTGAGGGCAATGAACTGTTAGTAACACTTTTATTTAGTGCCGCTCTTTTAATCACTGCTTACTTGCTTCCAACAATAGAGTATAGAGATCCAGCGGATTTCAATGAAAAATAAATTTATATACACAAAGGAAAATAAAAATGGCACATATAAAACTACCGGAATTTGAGGAGATGACTCCTACAATTCAAGATAAAGCAAGACCTATTTTGGAAAAAACAGGAAAACTTGGTGAGATTTTTAAACTCTTGGCATTAGATGAAAAAATCTATTTTGCTACGGATGGGATGATTCAGAAATATCTTCTTGATGAAACTACCCTCTCTTATGATATAAAAGAGGCTATTGCACTGCTTATCTCAAAAGAGAATGGTTGTAAGATGTGCGTAGATGTCCACAAAAGTATTGCAAAAATGCTTGGTTTAAGTGAAGAAAAAATTGAAGAGATCCTTCATGGCGTTGCATCGATGAATGTTGATGACAAAGAAAAAGCACTTTTAAACTTTTGTATAAAAGCGGCAGGAAAAGAGAACTATAAAATCTTAAAAGAGGAGATAGATTCATTAAAGCAAATGGGATGGTCTGATGTTCAAATTGTAGAAGCTGTAGCGATTACTGGTTATTTTAACTATATCAATACACTTTCAAATGTTTTTGGGCTTGGTGACTCATAATTTTGTGCTTAAAAATTAAAAAAGAGATTTAAAATGAAATTATTTATCATTTATGTAACTGCAGTTTGTAGTTTAATAGCCGGTAATCTTCAAAATAGCTTTGTAGATAAAATAAATCATTTACAGTGGGAAGATACAGTTCACACGGAAGACAATAATATTAAATGGGCTATGGCAAAGTCGTATTGCTCCTCTTTATTTTTAAGTGGATATGATGACTGGAGACTTCCAACAAAAAAAGAACTTATACTACTTGTGCCTTATGTAAAAAAAAGTAAATTCTCTTATGGAACAGGCGGGTCTTACTGGACATCACAGGAATTTGAAGAAGATAATTTAAATGCGTGGGCTGTTTATGTAAAAACTGCACATACATTTAACGATGATAAATGCAATACCGCTAGTGTGAGATGTGTACGATAATAATTGCAAAGGAAAAATTATATGGTTCAAGAAATTATACAATACCCGACAACACCAAGTTTAGAGTTTGGTGCTAATATCCGTCATTTCGATGAGAATCTTTTTAAGCTGATTGACGATTTAAAAGACACTATCGAAGCAAATAACCTCAATGCATTGGCAGCTTTTCAGATAGGCTCTCCTTATGCTGTTATAGTTATCAAAAAAGAAGATGGCTCTTATCTGGAGATAATCAATCCGCGTATCATTAAAAGAGTGGGCAGTGTAGAGCCCGTTGAGACTACGGCTTATTTTCCGGAGCTCTCAGCAAAAACAAAACGTTATGAGAAAATAAAACTAATGTATGAGGATAGAGAAGGCAAACAGCAGTTTTTAGATGCTGAGGGTGAGTTGGCAATAACGATTCAAAGAAAGATAGATTATGTTTTTGGTTCAAATTTTCGTGTGCGGCTCAGTGATGATGAGAGAAAACTCTTTGACTCAAAACTGGAATTTGGCACCGATGCCATTACAGATAATGGTTGCCCGACTGTATTTAAAAGAGACAGGATACTCCAACTCTTTAAACTATTATTTGTTACATCAATTTTAGGCTTGTTTGCTAGTTTTTTTGTGAATGAAAATATACTTTTAACAATAAAAAGTATAGAAAACTATCTTATGATTTCTATGTTTGGGCTTATTATGGTTTATTTCTTTTATGCGCAGTATGAAGGAAAACAGTATAAAAACTGCAGTTCTTGTCAAATAGGAAATATTATCGGTACATCTGCAATAGAGCTTGCTAAACTTAGTATGATATTTATATTAAATTATTTTATAATATGGTAAAAAAATGAAAACATTATCTATGCTACTTTTTTTAAACATCGTTCTATTTGCTGCAAATATTGATAATTTTGCACAAAAGATGGGTTATGAAAGAGATTATTATACTGCTATTTTAAAAGCAAAACAAGCTCATAAACCTTTGATAATGGTATTAGGAGCAGACTATTGCCCATGGTGTCGAAAATTTGAGAATAAAACACTTAAGTCAAGAATAATTAAATTTAAAGTGGACAAAGAATTTATTGTATTAATTGTAGATAAAAAATATGACATTAAAACCTTTCCAAAAAAATACAGAACGCAATTTACACCTAGAGTCTTTTTTATAAATCCAAAAAACGAAAGGATACTTTTCGATAGTGTTGGGTACATTAAAAAGAAAAAATTTGAACAACTCCTAAATAGAGCTATTGAGACCTCCAAGGATTCTTTATGATAAAATCATTGCTTATATTAGTGTTTAGTTCTATTTATTTGTTTGGTGCTGGTTTCTGGACACTAACAGGGCTAGAAAAAGCAAATATTTATATAAATAATGAAGTTGTTTTTCTAAAAAAAGTCACGATAGATACTATCAAATCAAAAATGGTATCTATGCTCAAAAAAGAGGGGATAAAGACGAAACAACAAGATAGTCCGACACTAATGTTAGCTCTCAAATCAATTGAAAATGATGAGAATAGTTATGTTTATGTCAAGTTAGCCTTAGGTGAAGAAGTACAAACATTTAGAAAAGACAAGAGTAGAACTTTCGCTTTGACATATGACTCAAATGACTTTATTGAAACAGATAAAGAGGAAATAGATCATGATATACTTGAGAGTGTAGATTTTTTACTTTCACAGTTTAAAGAACAACTAGAGGATGATAGGGAATAGTTTTAAAGATAATAATAAAAAAATTCACCAAAGCTATTAAATGAATTTTATTTGAAACTATATAGCGATTGTGATTAATAAAACAATGTAATATTATATGCTTGATAGTAAAGCCTAAATCTTTGTATATACGGAAGTATTAAAAAAATTATTATAAAGAGTATATCCTTCATCTTGTGCTCTGTCTATGATACAGGGAATATTATAAAGAGAAATGACCAGCGAAAGAACACTAGAAGGTAGAAGAGTAACAAATAAAGTATGGTAGTTAAGGTAAAGAAGATATCCAAGGTATTAAAAATTTAATAGTTTTAGATGAAGTAAAAGTGAATGTAAACAAATTTTAAGGTGTACATCAACTTATGTAGTATCATGCTTTTCTAGATAAACGATCTTAGGAAAAAATATGTATAAACTAAAAAAAGGAAAAAAAGTATATAAAAATGGTAGAGTGGATGAATTTTATCACATTTGCAAGCCAAATATTCCTGATTTTTATTCTAGTCTTTATGTCAGTAATAAATCAAAAAATTCTTTAAACTATGGCAAAGGGATAGGATATATATTAGTAAAATATTTTAATTTTTTATTAGAGAGGGATGTTGAATACTGGAATGCTTCAGATGAAGATGTTAAAGCATATATACTGTATATTATTAATTTTGATACAAAGAAAAATGAGCTAATAGCAGAACCCGAAATTACATATCGCACAATTCAAAAACATAAAGAAACTATAGTGAATTTTTATAAATTTTTATGGCAGTACTCTGATCATAGTGTACTACAAATAAACAAGTGGGATAAAAATAAGCTTATCGAATATAGCACTGCTCTTACGCTGCGATGGAATGATATTAGCAGCATAGCTGATGCAACGATTGATCTATTTGTTACAAAACACAAAATCAGTGCAAAAGAATACATTTTAGAATACACAGATGAGGCTTAATGAAAAATACGGGGGTCTAAAAAGTGCTTGAAAGTATGGTATATTGGTGGTAAACAAAGGTTTATTTATAAATGGCTGTAAAAAACTGCAAAAATATGTCCAAGTTGTCTAAAAAATAAT
>Ga0256836_1000635_pt1 | contig 17717 bp, 16 predicted proteins | sample 4561380metaG_FD_185974 | JGI IMG/M metagenome (GOLD analysis project Ga0256836, IMG submission 185974) | Hydrothermal vent microbial communities from Guaymas Basin, Mexico - 4561-380 | ecosystem: Environmental > Aquatic > Marine > Hydrothermal vents | place: Mexico: Guaymas Basin | collected...
ACGCTTCAGGCCCGGAAGGGAGCAGAGCACCTCCATCGCTCCTGTGCCGCAGGTTTCTGGGGTCTTTAATATATACATATACACTCTCAGACACTTATATTTTACTTACTAAAATGGTACTGGCTAAATAAATCAAACATTTATTTTGGGGATTGGTATTATAAAACATTAAAAGGCGAATTAAAAGGAAAATATAGAATCAGAAAAGGAAAAATAAGAATAATTGTAACTGTTAAAGACAATGAGGTAATCATTGAAGCTATAATTGAAAATATTGATTTTAGAGGAAATATTTATAAGTAAAAACAGAGTGTATTTGTAAGATTTTTCAACTTTTCAATCCCTGACCCCTTTGGTTTGGTTCATTCCCACGCGGGAGCGTGGGAGGGAGTTAAACTTCTTAAGCAACAATAAAGTTATCTGCAACAAATGCATCTATATCAACAGATTCAAATGTCGCTACTAATGTAGCAGTCTCGGTATTGTTGCCATTTGTACCATCGGCTTGAATATAATACATTTTTATATCTTCATTATTTGTGCTATCAATATCACCGTACAACACTATAGCTTTAGCGTTATCAGCAAGACCAAATTTATTATCACTTGCAGTTTCTTCAATAGCAGCTAATAGGTCATCTATTGTAGCATAATCATCTTTGTCAACTAATAAAATTTTATCTGCAATATCTGTACCACCACTTGCAGCAGCTTTTGTAGCTCCTATAGCTCCATCAACTGTAGTGCTTCCTTCATCCAATAATGCACCGGAAGCTATAAAGTTTGTTGTTTTAATTTTATCACCACCTGAACCTACTGTGAAATCTTTGATTGTATCTTCACCATTGTTCGCAGCAGTGTCTGCAAATACTATTGTATCAGCTCCAGCGCCGCCTGTGATTGTGTCATTTCCAGCGCCGCCTGTGATTGTGTCATCTCCATCACCACCTGTGATTGTGTCATCTCCAGCGCCACCTGTGATTGTGTCATCTCCAGCGCCGCCTGTGATTGTCACACCATTAGCTATATCATTACCATCAGCATCTTTTCCAGCTTGAACAGTAATGTTTAAACCTTCAGTTTGAGCTGAAAAATCATACGCTTCAGTTCCATCAGTTCCTATATCTGTAACAACTACATTTTCTACATTTTTTAAATCATTATCTTCTAATTTAGTTTTATCTACAGCAGCATTGAATGTAACTGTATCAGTTCCAGCGCCACCATCGATTACATCTGTATCTGCTGCTATGATAGTGTCATCTCCAGCGCCACCTGTGATTGTGTCATCTCCAGCGCCACCTGTGATTGTGTCATCTCCAGCGCCGCCATCTATCGTGACAGCTGAACTTGCAAATGTTATACCGCTAACATCGATAAAATCTGCACCACTAGTACCGTCTATCTCTACAGTGTTTGTGATCGTAACAGTTGCTGCTGCATCATCTATAGCTTTTATATCTGCCGCTGCTAATTTTGAGTTATCTGCATCACCTATCGTGACATTTGCGCTACTTGCTGTAACCTTACTAGCTTCTGTTACCAATGCCGCTTTAACTTCTTCTGTTGTTCCTGTGATTGTAATAGTATCTGTATTATCGCCATCATTTACTGCTGTTACTGTAACCTCTCCGCTTGTGGCACTACCTATTGCGCTAAGGTCTGTTGCTTTTAGAGTTACAGTATCTTTTTGTCCATCTGCATCACCTTCTGTAATTGTTACTGTCACATCATCTTTCAAAATCAATCCCGGAGTTTGGGCTTTTGCACTATCAACTAACGCTTTAACATCAGCAGTTGCACCTGTGATTGATCCTGTATTAGATAAATCTAAGATTATTTCATTAGCATCATCTAATGCTTTTATTTTATCTGCGGCTGATAGAGCACCACTTAAACTTGGTAAAACAATCTTCATTAAATTTGTATCGTTGTATTTTCCGATATTTAACGCATTATCGCCTGTATCTGCAAATTTAAGCATACTTTCCAACTCATTTGTTCCGATAGTTGCGATGACATTATCTGAAGTATCTTTTACCACCAAGTTAGTTCCATTTTGAGAAAGTTTGTAAGCACCAGATAAAAAATTTCCGCTTAGATTCACCTGCTCAACATTTGCATCTACTATTATATTTTTTACACTTTCTTCTATTTCAACTACTTGTGTTTCGCTTGCACCAAATACTTTTACACCATCGTTCACTACTTTGTAGCTATCATCTGTGCTTTCTAAAAATACTTTTGCCATTGTTGCCTCCTTTTTTTTATTTTATGCTGTTTGCACCAAAAGTTTCTTTGAAACTAGTAAGACCTAAAATTTTACTGTCGTTTTGCTCGCTCAAACCACTTAATTCAACTTTTACAACACTACCGTTATATGCCCATTGAAGGGTTACATTGCCGTCTGTAAAATTAGTATTTATAACCGTAGGTTCATTTCCGTCCGGAAAATCAATAGTATCATCACTTCCAAAGTTTGCTATTTTGTAAGTGTATTCATTATTTAAGTTTGTTTTGATTAGATAGTATTTTGCACCTGCTGACGCATCATCCGGTGTATCGTTTGCTCCGGTTACTTCTGTGATATTTGAAGATATGCTAGTTGGAGATATACAGCCGCTTCCAAATGTGCTTTCAAAACTGCTTAGTCCTAGTATGCTACTATCTTGCGCTGTAGTAAGTCCTGTTAGTTCTACATCTATAACTTTACCATCTGCTGCCCATTGAACGGTTACATTTCCGTCTGTAAAGTCTTTGTTGATAATAGTTGGAAGGTTTGTGCTTGGGAAAACTAATTTATCGCCACTTCCAAAGTTGCTGATTGTATAAGTGTAAGTTCCTTTATTGAATTTATAAGTAATATCACCGTTTGAAGCATCACTACTTCCCTCTGAGTTTATGGTTTTTATTGAATCATTAGATGATAAACCTCCCGATGAAGAACCTCCTGATGAAGAACCTCCTGATGAAGAACCTCCTGATGAAGAACTTCCTGATGATGAGCCTCCTGATGACGAACTACTTGAACCGCCTGTATTCGAATTATCATTTGCTTCATCTTCAGCGTTTTGTTCAGCTTCGTTTGCGTTTTCTTCAGCGTTTTGTTCAGCTTCGTTTGCGTTTTCTTCAGCGTTTTGTTCAGCTTCGTTTGCGTTTTCTTCAGCGTTTTGGCCATTTGGATTATTATTTGCATTTTCATCCGGCTTTTCGGTTGCGTTATTTACCGACTGTTTTATATCATCTTTGATTTTCTTAAGATTATTTATAACATTTTCATCAACTTCAACACCTGCATTAGCAATAGCCTCATCTAAGCCGGTATCTTCATCAACAAGCGCAAGTCCGATATCGTCAATTTTATCTTCATCAACTCCCGCATCTTTTAGTGTATCGTATGTTTGGGCTAATGAATCGATTTTTTCATCATTTAGCAGGTTATCTTTAAGAGTACTTGCATCTACGTTATCTTCAGTTACTTTACTAATGCCTTCAACCCCTCCTAGTAAATCAACGGCTTTTATTGTTTTTTCTATTTCTTGATTTATTATTTCTTGGGATTGAGCATCATGAGTTGTGGCTATTTTCTTAGCGGCATCTTCAATAGCACTTGTAACTACTTCTATTGCTTTTGCTGTTTTTTCAATATTTTGAGCTAATTTGGTTTCATCTATTTGTTGAACTTCTTCTACTACCTTTTGAACTACTTTTGCTACAACTTCAGCTTTTTCGGGAGCAATTTCTGTAGCAATTTTTTCAGCTTCGATATTTCCATCTTCTACCAAATCCTGCGCAATAACTTCAACGACCTGATCAAATTTCTCTTCATCAACATCCCCTGCTACCGCTTTTGTAGTAATTTCTGCCGCTTTTTGGATGGTAAGCGCCGTTTTTACAACTTTAGCAGCTTCCGGGTTTGTGGGTAATTCTTTTATTGGGTCTTTTTTTATTATAAGGTCAGGCTCAACTCCTATGACATTTGCCACTTTTTCAACGGCAACCTCAGGCTTTTCGCCTTTTTCTACAAGTTTTGCAATTACTGTAGTAATAGGAGAGATTACCACCTGTTTGTCAATTAAAGGGGCTTTTAAAACACCTTCGAATTTTTCACCTGTATCAACATCTATACCGTCTTTTGCTACAACGATTTCTTTTGATAAGTCTTTTGTAGTAGTTATCTGCCAACGACCGTTTGCATCTGTTGTGGCTGTTAGCGAGCCTAATTTTACACTTGCACCTTTTATATATCCATCAACCACTGTCCCACTGTAGGTATTTTTTGTAGTGGTTGAGCTACTTGATCCTCCACCACCTCCACCACCGCATCCGCTAAATATAAGCGTTGCTAATGCAATGGAGATATATTTCAGCTTTTTACTCTCTCTCTCTCGATTTGAGCATTGCATCTCCTTTTGATAATATCAAAAATATATTAGCATAAAAATATAAAAAAAGCAAAGGGAGAATTTTGTATATTAGATAAATATATTAAAATCTAAAATTTAAACTCAAAAAAAATAGGCTTTTTGCTTTTTATATAGACAAAATATTTTCTGTTTTTTTTAAAAATTTTAAATTTTTTAACATTTTGCATAAATTTGTCGGCATAGTAAAAATTGTTGTTTTTTATTTTTAAGCAGCTTTCGGCTCTTATTAACGTATTGCCATTTTTTGAAACATACCAGATGACATTGGGGTTTATTAAATCATATAATGAATTTGATGTTTTTAATATGAGTCTTATATAGTTTTTAGAAGTATTTAAGATTTTTATCTCCTTGGCGTTCATTATATCGGAATAGATGGTTTTTATGAGAAGTTCTTCTTTTTTGCTTTTTTTTAAATTATTCTTTAGAAAATTTTTAGATATTTTTAAATTTCCTATTATATTACTCATAGCAAGAAAAAGGACAGATAAAATAGAAATGGAAATTAAAATTTCAATAAGCGTCCATCCCTTTTTCATTTCATTCTCATTTGAACAGCTGTATTTGAATAATATTTATTATAGGCTTTAATAAATGTGATAATTAATGAATTGGCAACGGTTTTTTGTTTTGTTTTTTTTAAATATATTTTTTCACGTTTTAAATCGTGTATAATTTCATCATCCGTTATATTAAAATCACTTAATTGCTCATATAAGGTTTTTACGTTTTTTTGTTCTATTAAAGCTACGGAAGATTTTAAATTGAATATATTCATATCAGTTAAACTGCCAATCATAAATTTCATATTTGAACACAGATTCAAAAGCGCAAAAACAGCTATAAAAACTATCATACTTGCAATTAACACTTCAACTAAAGTAAAAGCTTTTTTCAATAAACATCCCCTTTGCAGTATTCATAATGAGTTAATAAAAAATAATTTTTAGCTTCTTCAAGGCTGTTTACTTGTTTAATTTCAAACGGCTTGAATACATAATATGCCTTATCTGTTTTTAAAATAAAGCTTTCGTTTATCCCGTTTTTTACCTCAAATTTAAATACAACCTTTTTATTGTTAAAATCATTAAAATATTTTTTTTCCAAATTTCCGTTTTTATATTCAAAAACCTCGGGATTTTCCAATTTTAAATTAATATTTTTAATGTTTTTGTTTTTTACAATAAAACTTCCGTCTTCAAAAATATATATTTTACCCTCGGGATATAAATACTCCCTTAAATCCAAAGGAGTTAAAACCGACGGGGGATTTTTAAAAGATATAACCAATACGCTAACTGTTGCAATTAAAACTACAACAATCAAAAGTTCTATTAAACTAAAGCCTTTTAATTTTGGCATTGACTGAATCTGATGTCTTTATTTTCCCCTTCTCCGCCTTCTTTTTTATCCGCTCCTAAAGATATAATATCAATATTTCCCCCACTGTTTATATAAATATAATCTCCTCCCCAAGGGTCTTTTGGCAGATGCTTGCTTCCTAAAAAACCATTTTTTGGATAGTTTTTATATTTGTCAGGGTTGGGATTTTGAATAAGTGCTTTTAAGCCTTCCTGCGTTGTCGGATAAGTACCCTCTTGTATTTTAAAGTTATCAAGGGCGTCTTTAAGGGATTTCATCTGAACGCATACCAATTTTTGTTTTGCCTTTTCTCCTTGACCTATTACATTTGGCACTACAAGCGCGGCTAAAAGACCCAAGATTAAAACAACTATCATAATTTCTATAAGCGTGAATGATTTTCTCATATACAGCCTTTTTGGCAAAATTATAACAAAAATTTACTTTATAATACTCATACTAAACATCGGCAACAGCAAAGCCGTTACTATAAAGCCTATGATGGCTCCAACAATTACTATCAAAGAAGGTTCTAATAAACTTAATAAAATATTTATTCTGCTTTCATTTTCTTCTGCGTATATTTCGCTTAAATTTTTTAAAATTTCATCTATTTCGCTTGTCTCTTCCCCCAATGCAAGAGCCTGAATAAAACTTTTATCAAAATCAAAACCTGCTTTAAGAAGTGAAATTGAGAGTTTTTTACCTTCCAAAACATCTTCTAAAGCTTTTTTAAAAATCGTTTTAATTTGTTCGTTTTCGATGGTGTTTATAGACAAATTCACAGCCGTAACATAATTCACCCCAGAACTTGTCAAGACATATACCAAATAGCTAAACCTTCCTAACTCTTTTGAAAGAATAATATTTTTAACCACTGGAATTTTTAGCATTAAAGAATGGATAAAAAATCTGAATTTAAATACTTTTTTATATAAAAAAACCCAAATTAAAATAAAAATGAAAAACGTTAAGAATATAACAATATAATTTTGTTTTAAAAAAGCACTTAAGAAAATTACAAATTTTGTAACGGGAGGCAGGTCTTGATGCATATTTGCAAAAACTTTTACAATTTTAGGCACAACACTTGTAAGCATAAACGAAACCAAAAAAAGTGCAACTATTACTATAAACATCGGATAAACAAGTGCCTGAGTTGTTTTTGAAGCAATTTTTTCTTCTTCTTTTAAAAATTTTGCAATTTCTATTAAAACAAGTGAAAGTTTGCCGCTTTCCTGGGCAACTTGAATCGAGCTTATTACATATCTAGGAATTTTTATTATTTTTTGGGTTTCCATTGCGCTAGAGAGATTTTTGCCTTCTTTTATTTGTTTTTGAATATAATCTAAAAATTTTACCAATTTTATATTCGAAGTTTGATTTTTTGTCAGATTTATAGCCGTAACTAACGGTATTGCGGCTTTTAAATATAGACCTAATACACTAAAAAGTTTGGAAAGGTCTTTTTTTGAAACTTTTGAAGAAAATGAATAATCAATACTCTTAACAGGTTTTATATCCAATATAACAAGCCCTTCTAATTTGGCTTTTGCTTCTTTTATATTATCAGCTTCAATAACGCTTTTTATTTTCTTTCCGTTTTTATCAAAGGCGCTATATTTAAATCTCATCTTTTTCCCTAAAATAAATAAACTTTATCATCAGTCTTTAATCCCGACTCTTATACTTTCGCTTAAAGAAGTCTCCCCTTTTTGCAAAAGTTCAAACAAATTCTGTTTTAATGTTTTCATACCATAACGTATCATTGCGTTTTTAAGTTCTATATCGTTTGTTCCTTTTGCAATCATCTCTTTTATTTCATCATTCATTATAAACAGCTCTCCTACGGCTTTTCTTTTTATATATCCTGTAAAGTTGCATTTTGCACATCCGTTGGCTTTGTAAAGTTTTTTAATTTCATATTCTCGCAAATTCGGATGTTTTTGCTTTAACTTTTCTATTTCTTCAAAACTTTTTTCACTTTTATCTTCAATTTTACAATCACATAAAATTCTGACCAATCTTTGCGAAAGTATTCCTATCAGACTTGAAGCTATCAAAAAAGGCTCGATACCCATATCCATAAGTCTTGTAACGGTAGCGGCGGCATTGTTTGTATGAAGGGTGGAGAGCATAAGATGCCCGGTAAGTGCCGCCTGAATAGCTATTGTGGCAGTTTCTTTATCCCTTATCTCCCCTACCATTATAATATCCGGGTCCTGTCTTAAAATGCTTCTAAGTCCGCTACTAAATGTTAATCCGACCTTAGGATTTACTTGAATCTGATTAATATTATCCGCTTTATATTCTACCGGGTCTTCTATGGTAATAATGTTTTTTTCCGGCGTGGCTATTGTTTGAAGAAAACTGTGAAGGGTAGTTGATTTTCCGCTTCCGGTAGGACCGGTTACTAAAATCATTCCGTAGGAATGTTCTAAAAGTTCAATGAAACCGTTTGTAACGGTTTCATTGAAACCAAGGTCTTTAAGAGTCGGGATATCTTCACTCTCCATCAAAAGTCTCATTACGGCTTTTTCACCGAAATATGTGGGAATTATGGAAACCCTAATATCGGTTGTTTTTTGGGCTATTTTAATTTGCGTCCTGCCGTCTTGCGGCTTTCTTTTTTCTGAAATATCCAGATTTGAAATAACTTTTATTCTGTTGATAATTAAATTTACAATATTTTTAGGCAGTTTACTTTGAGTTATTAAAACACCATCTATCCTGAATCTCACAAGTCCGAAAAGTTCATGAGATTCTATATGTATATCACTTGCATTTTTTTTAATCGCCTGAAAAAACATCGAATTTACAAATTTTATAATAGGTGCCGAGTTTTCGCTATTTAAAATATCAAGGCCGTTTTTTACAAAATCATCAAAATTTATCTCCTCTTCTATTTCTGTTTCTAATTTATTCTCTTCCAGGTCTTTTTGTGTTTTTACTTCCAAAAACTGATTTAAAAGCCTTTCAAAAGATTCTTTATCCGTTATTGCAACTTCTAATGGAATTCCCGATTTTGAATAATAATTTAATGCATCCACTAAATTTTTTTTAGTAGTGAAAAAATACTCTTTATCTGCAACTTTACCGGGAAGCAAAGAGTATTTTATCCCCTCTTCTATATTAAAATTTTCTAAATAAACAGCTTTTGGATTAATATTTTCAATCGTTTTCATTTTTTTTCTTTATTTTTTCGATTAATTTTTGAGCGAATTTTTTTTCAAGTTCGTTTAACTTAGCCAACGTAAATCTCAATTTATCCAAATCGTCACTCTTTTTTACGATATACGGAGTCAAAACTATAACAAGCGTAGTTTTGTCGTTGTTTTCAACTTTGTGTCTAAAAAGCGCTCCAAGCAACGGTATGTCACCTAAAAGAGGTATTTTTTGAAGTGTGACGTCTTTATTGTTTTTAACAAGTCCGCCTATAATAATGCTTTGACCGTTATTTACTATCGTCGTAGTGGTAATGTCGCGTTTAGAAGTAGTAGGCAGTGTCATATCAGGAGATCCCGGCAGTATATCTTCCACAATGGTTTTTACATTCAAAGCAACCTTATTGTCGCTATCAATTCTCGGTTTAATTTTAAGTGTAAGACCGATATCCTGCCTTGTATAAGAAACACTTGTTGATGTTGATGTTGTTTTTCCCGTTTTTACAGATATGGTTTTACCTACATAAATGGTTGAGGGGGTATTGTTTATACATAAAATGGAAGGTTCACTCAGTTTTTTTGCAGCACCGTATGTTTCAAGCAAATCAAATGTAGCTCCAAGAGCAATACCTTCTTTGATATCAGGAATTGACAAGCCAAGTTCGGACGGATTAAACGCAAGCATTGATCCTCCTAAATTTGCACTTAATGTATAAAGACCGTTATCTGAGGCACTTCCTGCGGCAAGTCCTAGTTTATTGCCTATTTGGGATGCTTTGCTGTTTGATATTTCTAAAATCTTAGCTTTTACATACACTTGCATTTTAGGAATGTCAAGGGCGTTGATAATTGAATTTATCGTTTCAATCTGTTCTACAGTGGCAATTATTATAAGTGAGTTTGTTTCCTTGTCCGCTGTAATTGAGGGCGGATTTTTTTTATATTTAATTTTAACGATACGGTTTAAAATAGTTACAAGTTTACTCACATCGGAGTTTTTAAGTCTGACAACTTTGGTTTGCTGGTTTAGAGGTTTTGGTTTCGTATCAAGGGATTCGGTATATTTTAAAAGCTCGTTTACAACATTTTTAGGACCTACAAAAATAAACTCGTTTGAGCTGGTATTGGTGATTATTTTGTATTTATATATTTTAGGATCAAACTTAATTACGGCAATTTCGCGTATTTGAGGATAAATTTTAGTTGTCTGGGCATATTTTAACGGATAAATTTTAACAATATTTTCATTTTGGGTATCTATTCTTTTCAGGATTTCTTTTATAATATTAAGGTTTTTAGGGTAATCGGTAATTATTAGCATATTTTTTTCTTTATTTATAATAATCCTTCCGGCACGGCTTAAAAGATAGCTTACCTGCGTAAATGCAAGTCTCGCATCAATATTTTTAAGCGTAATCAAATCCGTTTCAATTTGATTAATGGTATTGTCTTTGGCAAGCGGAGGGGCATCTTTTATGGCTTCCCGCTGTTTGATAACCTTCAAAAATCCGTTATCTTCTTTTAAGGTATATCCTTTTGAGTGTAAAATATTTAACAAAATATCATAAATTTCACTTTCTTTTATAGGTTTTACGGCTATGAAATTCACTTTTCCGCCTAAAGGGGCGGTTACAAGTATATTTTTATGTGTGATTTTTGCAGTCATTTTTATAAAATCTTCAATTTTAAGGTCCGTAAAATTAAGGGAAATTTCTCTAGCATTTAAAATCACCGTTAAAAATAGCAAAACTTTAATCCACTTCATAATATAATACCTTTATTTGATTGTTTCTTTTTATTTTTATTTCAAACTGAGTGAATTTATCGGCATTTTTGTATAAATTCCATGCATCCCTGTCATTGTTTAATTTTCTGCCGTTTACTTCAAGCAAAATATCCCCCTTTTTTAATCCGATTTTTTCAAAAATTGAATTATGTTTTATAAATGTTATTTTATATCCGTTTTTTATTTTTATTATACCTATGTTTTTCCAAATTTTTAACAGATTGTTTTTGTAGGTGTTGAAAACTTTTTTTTCAATTTTTAAATGCAAATTATTTTGAGTGTTTACGTTTTGAATGTTTTTAAATTTCAGTTTTTCAAAAGCGATTTTATAATTTATGTCGTTTTTATTGAATATTGCGCTTTTGGGATTGATTTTTATTAACCTATAACCTTTGTATGTTTGATTAAGATCAATAAAATGTGTTTTTCCTTTGTCTTCTATAATGACAAACCCACCGTTTGCATCATTATAAACCGCTTTTAATTTAATGTTTTTTAGCGAATAGACAGGAGGGGTTATTTTTTTTATACTTTTATTAAAATGAAAAAAAATTTTTGCCAAATTTATATTATAAAAATCATATTCTTTATCTGCTTTAATATAATATACGGGAAATTTAGGCAAAAACAAAAAAACAACAAACCAAAAAACAAATCCTATTAAAAACGGAATCGCAAAGAAATTAAAATTTCGCATAATAGTAATATCCCTTATTGTCTTTTTTTAAAATTTTTTTAATTTCACTCTCTGTTATGTTTTCAATATAAATTTTTCCGCTTCTTTTTAAGATATTAATTTTACCTTTTATTGTGCCAAAATTACTTTTGCCGGATATCACAACGTTAAACGGCTCAATTACACTATAAACGACTTTTAAATTTAGTTTATAATGCTGTAAAAAAACGATATCTTTAAGTTTTAGCATATTAAAAAACAAAAAAGGATATATTTTGCAGCTTTTAAATGTCGCGACATCCATACCATTAACATATACCACGGCATCGGTTAAATTTAATGTTACCGACTCTTTTATGTCGGAATTTATGTAAATATTTTTTTCTTTTAAAATCTCTTGAAGTTTAAAATACAAATTGCTTTTTGGCATAAAAAGTATAAGGGCGCTTACAAGTCCAATAACCGCTAAAAAAAATCTCATTTATTTATCTCCGCTTTTAAAAAAAGTTTGTTGTTTTTATCCGTAATACTGAATTTATTGATTATATAATTCCCTCTAAATAAAATATTTTGAATTTTTATGAATTTCTTGTTGTCTAGATTATTACATATTAAAACCAGCTTTTGGGAATAATCTTTGGTTTTACAATAATTTAAACGTTTTAACCTTCTAATATCCGAAAAAGTGTTTTTTAAATAAAGTATTTTTTTTACTTTTTTCTCAAAAGCCAAAAAACTTTTATACTCTTTTAACGCTTCCTGTTTATTGATATAATAAAACCTGACACTAAAAAGCACAGAGACGACACCTAATGTTACCAATAAAAAAAACGTTTTTTTATTCATGTGAAAGCTTTGCTTTATATTTGTTGTTTTTTAAACTTGAAACAACAAAAAATCTTTTTTTAAAAAAGTTATCAAAATTTTTGTTTGTGTTAATCACTACATTATATGATTTAGAATCAAAATCCAAATTCAAATATCTCTCTTTTATACCTAAAGGTGTGGCGCTAAAAAATTCCAAGTCCTCTTTTAAAAGTTTTATTTTTTTATATTTATTTTCTAATGTCTCATAGATGGCGTTTAACTGAAATGATGTTTGAGGCAAATTATAGCGCTTTGTTAACTTAATTTTTTCCGATTCGATATTGCTTATTGCTTTTTTGTAAACAAATCCTTTTGTTATATACACAATATTAACTAGAAGAAAAAAAACAAATATCATTGCAAGTGTAAAAGGGCTAAAATTTATTTTATCCAAAGTTATTGTATTTTTTGAAAGTTTAATTTTCGATAAATCCAACTCATCGCAGTTTTCATCCCTTGGAAAACAAAACAGTAAATCGTCAATCTTTTTTAAAGAGTGATTTTTAAAATTTACACATTCATATTCAAACAGTTCGCTTTGAGCTAAATATAAAGATTTTATATATTTTTTGTCTATTTTTAAATCCAGATTTTTCTCTATTGCATAAGCAAAAAACTTATTCTTAATTTTTATTGCCCCGTAAATATACTCCCCTTTTAAATCAAACATATTTTTTGCTATTTTTTTTGCCTGATATATTGAACGTATGGGAATTTCTATTTTTTTTATCCAATAATACTGGGGTGAGAGGATAACATTTACCGGTTTATTTACAATTTCATCAAAATCTCTAGTATACAGCACTATATTCAATATTTATCGCCTTTTTTGAATTTAAATCATATATTATATCTATTTTTTGTTTATCATAATTTATCATTATTTCTATAAAATAGGGCTTGTTTTTGTTAAAAGAAATTATATCCAAATTCTTAATAATTTTTTTATTTTCTTCATAACGCTTAATTTCTTTGCAGGAATACATATTAAAAATCAGTCCTAAATACTTGGCTTTTTTTTCACCTAATCTATCACAGTCTATCGGATAAACTTTATTATCCGCAAAATATATAAATTTTTTCCAAGGAATGTTAAAAATATTTTTATCTCCGGTCTTTTGAGCATAAAACTGAACTATTTTTTTTAGATGTTTATAAGAATAAATTTTTCCGTTTTGAAAATTTTTATTGATCAACTTTATTTCGCTTAAATAATTCCTCTCTTCCAAATCCGTATCAATGGTATCTTCTAATAAATTGAGAAAATATTGAATATCTTTTAGCATATAATCTTCGCATATGTTATAAATATAGCGTTTTACACTCTTTTTTTTTAACAGCTCATTTATATTAACTTTGTCGAATAAAGGAGAAATTTTAACATTAATTATTTTGTCGTTAAGATTAATTTGAAACGTTCGAAAAAGTATGTTTAAATCATCAGTTGAATTTATATTATTGGAAATATTTGAAAGTATATTTTCAATATCTCTAATTATTAAAGAATTTTGTGCAATATCCTTATAAAAACTGCTTTGTTTGACTAATTTGTCATATATATTAAAAACCGAACCAATAATTACAATAACAATACTTAAAAACATAAGAGTAATTAAAAGAGCAATGGATTTTCTCAAAACAATACCTTAGATACTGTCTAATTTTAATATCATTAAATCTTTATTGTTAAAAACTATTTTCATATCTTTTGGAATGTTTTTTAAGATATAAGCCTGGATAATAAAAGAATTAAAGACCCTCTCATTGCAAACTATCAGATATGATTTATATTTAATAAAATAAAATTTGTCTATTTTAAAATAAAAATCGCTTTTGCCAAAGGATGAAGAGATTATTTTTAAATCTTTTAAATTATATTTTTTATTTTTAATTGTAAAAATTTTGTGTTTTATATCTATTTTTATTTTAGAATTATCGGTTACATATAAATTTTTAACTTTTTTATTTATACGGAAAACCTGCAAATAATATTCACCCGTTTTTTTACCGGTAAACGGGTCGGTTTTTGAAAAAAGCAAAATAGTAGGCAATATTTTAATTAATCTTCTTTTAAATAATATATATACATTGCCGCTTGTTTTAGTTAAGTGATTGTTTTTTATATTAGTAAGTATCTTGCAATATCTGTTAGGGCAATACTGCATATAGTATTTTATAGTTTTAGAAACATCATTTAGAGGAGTAAAAAAAATTTTTGAAACTACAAAATTGTTTTCTAAATGTTTACCGTTGTCTATTATGGTATTTGCGTTAGTATAATACCATAAATTCCATCCGTAATCCCACCATGTGATTATAAAATCGTTTTTTGAAGTGTTTAGTTTTTTTAATAAAAACACATCGCTTTTATCCATTAAAGGAGCGGGTCTGAAATGAATATCCTTTTTTGAATAAAAAACAATCAACACCAAACTCACTATATAAAAAACCGGCTTATATCTGTAAAAAAGATATATTCCAAAAGGAAGTATGTATGAGCCGTATTCTATAAAACGGGCACCGGCTTTCAGACTTATTAAAGAGACAACCATTAAAGGCAAAGAAAGAAAAAAACTTCTTTTTTTATATAAAAAAAACAAATAACCGACACTCAATAAAATAAAAACAATCTTATTAACCGCAATAAATCTTATGAATTTGTCTAAGGAAATCGGTTTAGCTTCAAGGACGGTTGAAAGAGTGTTTTTTAATACCATACCGTCAACATAGACAACTTCCGGTTTTACCAGATAATCATACGCCCTGTGAAAATATCCTAAATAATAAAATATTAAGCTAATAAGCAAAATTACAAAAAGCAAACTAAACTTTTTATTAATTACCGTTATGTAAAGAGCATATGCAAAATAGAGCGAAAATATAATTAGAAAAGAGGAGTGATACCAAAAAAAGAATAAAACTGAAAAAAACATACTTAATATTAAGCCTGTTTTTTTATCTTTTTCCACAGAATAGATTAACGAGGCTAAAATAGATAACGAAAAAAACAGATTCAAACAATCCGTATCATAAAATCCACCGAAATTTCTTGAAAAGTATGCAAATGAAAGCGACCCTAGTATTGAAGCAAAAAAGCCGACTTCAATTACACCGTAAATATAACCAATTGCTATAACTGGAAAAACGGTTAATGAAGATAAAAAAACAGGCAGATAAAAAATAGCTTTATCCAGCCCTGTAAAAAAAGCAAAAAAGGCAAGTAAAAACCCCGGCATATGCTCTGGGTCAAACGGTAAAGACGCACCGTTTAAAATCTCCTTTGCATAATAACCGTATAACCCACCATCCGCCCCCCACAACGGGACGGAGGTATAAGAATTTATCTGCAGTTTAAAAAAAACAACCATTACATACGCAACCAGCGCATATAAAAACAAATCTTTTTTTAAAAATTTTTTTATACTTAACCTTTATTAAGAATTAAGAGCTTTTTCAGCATCTTCTCTATTAAAATATAAATAATAAAACGTTCCGTCTTCTTCATATTCAACTTCGATATATTCACCTGGTTCTACATCTGTTACTTTATATTTGTCTCCCTCATAAATTACACCTTCATCATAAAATTGAAGCTCATTTTTATTAACTGTAATTATTTCTCCATCATCATCTATTACATAATATTTGTCCTGAGTAAAATATGATTTTATTTTTTCAGCACCTGTTAAATTATTTACAGCATTATCAGTTACATTATCAGTTACATTATCAGTTACATTATCAGTTACATTATCAGTTACTTCAACTCCAGCTGCTTTTAGTGCATCTTCTTTGTTAAAATATAATATTGTTACTCCATCCTCTTCTTCATCATCTTCAACAACAATATATTTACCCGGTACTACTGCTATTAATTTATGTTTATTTCCTTCATTATCAATTATACCTTCTTCATAGAAAGTAAAATCAACACCTTTAACTAATTCCGCAACTCCATCTTCCTCTTCATCATCCACTACATAATAAATGTCTTGCGTAAAGAATGATTTTATGGTGTTTATTAAATGCTCTTTTACTTCTTCTTCAGTTTTTAATTTACCTTTATAAGTTTCAACTGTTTGAAGTTTGTTATAAAGCGTACTAATTGTATCTTCCGTTACTGTTGTAATATTATCTTGTGCTGTTATATTATCTATATATGCTTTGATGTCTTCCGTAATTTGAATACCGTTTGAAGGGTCACCATCCACGTCAACTGTTTGCAATAATGCTGCAACCGTAACATTTGTTTCAGGAACTACAGCATTTTCAAATTCAAGAGGTTCTGTTTTTCTTAATGTTATTTTACCTAAAGTAAATGTACAGCTTTTACCCACTTTATATTTAAAGGTTCCGTTTTCATCTGTTACACCTTTTTCTCCACCACAAGCATAATCAACACCTTGAACCGGTGCGTCAACATACTGACCTGTTGAAGTATTACTGCTGCTGCTGTCACTACCACATCCCACCAATATACCTAAAGCAGCTACCGCTGATAGTAATGCCAATTTGTTTATTTTCATTATTTTCTCCTTATTTTCCTAAAACTTAGGTTTATTTTTGCAATTTTATCTAAAAACTTTAATATAAATCAAGAGCCTAACCCTAACAATAAAATAAATTCCTTCATTAAATTTGAAAAATTTTGTTAAAAAAAAGCATTAAAAAAGCTGAAAAAATCATTTGTGTAATTGTGTTTTTAATAAATTCTGCAGTTTAAAGTTAGTATTCTAAACTTTCTTTATAAGTTCTTTGTCGCATTCGTTGTAATACCAATCCTCAAAATAAATCAAACATTTATTTTGAGGGAAAAGGGTACTGACTAAATAAAGTGAAACAATTGCAAATTTTAACGGAGAAAAAGCGTTAAAAAAAGTGCACTTAACCTGAAGGGCGCTTTACAGGCGTATGAAGTGCAAGTTTACACATTTTCATCGCCGTGTGAGCCTAAAAACGACAAGCAGTTGTCATTTTTTTAACGGCTCTCCCGTTTGCACTTTTTAGCTTTTGCGAAGTGTTAAAAAATTTGCACTCTTGTTGAGCGTATTTAGTCAGTGCCAAGAAAAGATGAATGTAAGAGTTGTTTTGTGTTTTGGTATAAAAAAAATCCTGAAATTTAGGCAGATTTTAGCCATAAGTGAGAAAAATTCAAAATTTTTCAAAATTTTCATAAAATTTCCTTGACATAAGGAAGGAAATTTAATATACTTTCAATCCCAAAACGGGAAGGGCACTTAAAAGAGTGCGAGATGATTGAGAACTTAGATATAAGTATTATACACCTAAGAGGGGCTAAGAGTTATTATAGATAATAAATAATGAAAAAGCCCAATAAGGGTATAAACTAAAGTCAACGTAATTTCTTTGATTTTGGGACAAACTTTTTAATGGAGAGTTTGATCCTGGCTCAGAGTGAACGCTGGCGGCGTGCT
>Ga0256836_1000636_pt1 | contig 17704 bp, 20 predicted proteins | sample 4561380metaG_FD_185974 | JGI IMG/M metagenome (GOLD analysis project Ga0256836, IMG submission 185974) | Hydrothermal vent microbial communities from Guaymas Basin, Mexico - 4561-380 | ecosystem: Environmental > Aquatic > Marine > Hydrothermal vents | place: Mexico: Guaymas Basin | collected...
ATTAAAATTTTTTAATCTTTAATAGATAAAAAATAAGATTAAAAACCTTAAAAAGTATTAAAATATTAAATTCTATTAAAAGTATTAAAATATTAAAAAGTATAATAGTTTTGAAATTCTAAAAAAAGATAATAAGAAAAGAACATATATATACACATTTTTTCTTATTAAAAATCATTAAAAAACCTATTAATACTATAAATTTTTAATAATTAAGATGAAAAAAATTAAAATTTTTTAATCTTCAACTATACATTCTATCATTGTATCGGGTGATAAACAACCTGTTGCCATACCAAAAATTCCTCTTTTATTTTCAAGAGATTTATAAACTGCTTCTAATTGATAATCTCTGGGTTCAAAAGGTAAATTTAATTCTTTAATGAAATCATCTACATCATTTTTATTAAAATCTTTTGATGATAAATTAACAATTTCAAATTTAATATAATTATCATTACAATAATCTTCTATAAGAGATAACAATCCTTTATTTATAATCATATAACCATTTTTTACACTATAGAATTTAGTATAACCATCCCATATTCCTTTCCTATACATAGGATTAAATTCATAATTTTTAGGATGTGCTTGTAATATTTGCATAATTTCTTTAGCAATTCCACCATCTTTGAAACCCAACATAGCATAACTTTCATTTATAATTTTTGCTTTTATATTACTTCTATAATTCATAATTAACTCCTTTCATTCATATCATTCATGTTTTTTATATAATTCAAAAATAAGAAAAGAAAAAATTATTTATTAATCTTTTCTTCTAAAAAGTTTATTAACATATTTGTTACTTCATCTTGACCTTCTCTTTGAAATCTCCAATCGGTTCTGAGTTTTTTTCTTGTTGATTTAATTACTTTATTTGTAAATTCTCTCAATAAAATTACACCTAATATTCTTGTATTTATAGAACAACTATTTAGAATATAATACATTTTATATATAACATCTTGATATTCTTTTTCTAAATCAGAAACAAATTCATATACCGTATTATATTCGTGATTAAATGTATACTGTAAATTATCTAATATTGTTTCTTTTATAATGTTGTTAGAAATATTTTTAATTTCTTTTCCAAAATCTTTTAGCACATATTTTTCGGTTATATTTATAATATCATTACCTAATTCTTTTTCAATTGTTTCTTCTAAATGTTCTAACATTCTTCTCATATTTTTCCTTTATTAATAAATTTTATCTTAAAATAAATCTAATTTTTTTTCAAAAGACCATTTAATAGTATCACTTAAACTTTGTAAAGGTTGTTCTATAATTTTTAACCATTGCATATTATAATCTATCCAATCTAATAATCCAATATCTTTTAAGAAATTTTCATCTTTGAAAGCAATAATTTCACTTTTTATAATAGGATTATTTATATTCAAATGAACCATCATAATTTTATCTCTTTCTTCTATAAAAGGATATTTTTCTTCTAAATTATTATCTTTTACTAATTTATTATATAATATACTTGCTCTACTATTCATAGGAGCAGACAAACTTTTTTTATAATTACCATTGCTATCTTTAATTTCTTTTTTGAATTTATCGCCATCATAAATATAATTCAATCCATTTACACCTGTAATTCTTGATATTTTAGGTATAAAATCTAATTGACCAATTTTATTCATAAATTTTTGTTTTTCTATATGAATATAATTTTGTAAATCATTTTCATTTTTAATTAACATAATTTCTAAAGATTTAGATAAAACATCTTTAGCATATTCTGGAGTAGAACTTCTAACAATTTCTAAACCTTTTACGGTTAATTCACCATCTAAAAAATAACTACCTTCATCATAATTTGTTATCTTAGCATATTTTTTCTTTGCTACCCAAATACCAGAAGAAATAATTTGTTCTAATTTAGCACCAGCAAAACCTTTAGATCTATAATTAAAATCTTGTGCCATTTTATTAACTATATTATCAATTTCAGGTTGAATTATTTTATCAGCAAATTGAATCAATTTATCTATGAATTTTTTCTTTTCTTCTTCAGATAAATCATTATAATTTCTACCTTTTAATATATGTAATGCTAATTCTTTGAATGAAATATCAACAGCATCAGTATCTGCATAAATCCATCTCTTATCTTTGTATTCATTTATAATAGGAAATTCAGGATTGTTATTTTCTAATTTAGGTTTATAATCTTCAAATTCTATATTTTTATGTTTATAAAATCTTTTAGTTTTTTCAACTAAATTATAACCAGTTCTTTTAATTATATATCTACTCATAAATACAATTCCTGCACCAATATCAAAGTTTGAAAAAGGAAAATATTTATTATTCAAAGCACCATAAATAGAGTTAATTTTAAGTTTTTCAACTTTTTGTTTTGTTTCTTTTAATTCTGAATAATCTTCTAATAATCTTATATTTTCTTTATCTGATATTCTTATTTCATATACATTATCCCAATTGATTTCGTTATTTTCAATTTTATTTATGATTTCTTTAACATTAAAACTATTATCTTTTATATCTTTTTCTATATTACTCAATACAACATTTGCTAATAACATTTTTTGTTTTTCTATTTTTCTACCATAATATATATCTTCAATATCTTTAGAAATAATACCTTGTCTATCTCTTTTATAAAATGATGTTCCACTGAAAGTTATATTATCTTTTTTACATACTTCTTTCATTTTATTGTATATATTTTCTTTGAATAAATGTTCTTCATCTTGGTCTCTAAATATATCATATATTTCTTTTGCTTCTTTTGATAATTCTTCTGGTGAAATATATGTTGTTACACAAGTATTTGTTGCTACCATTGAACTAGGGTGCATACTATTGTAATCAAAAATCATTACCCATTCGTGTTTATCTTTTATAGGATTTCTAACATATCCACCTGTAATATGTGCTACTTCACCTTTCATATCATCTTTAGGAGGAATAATATTTTGTTCTAAAAATAACATTGATAATCTACTATTCCAAGGTTGAAGTGTTTCCATTCCTATATTAAAATTACAAACAAAATCTAAACTTAATTGAGTAACAATAGAAAAATACTTAAATTTATTTTCTAAATCTCTTAAAACTTCAACATCTCTAATAGAATATTCAGTAAATCCATCATAATCTTTTTCATAAAAATCGTGAATGCTATCATATTGTTTATAAGATATTTTACCATCTCCTTCTTTCAAATATTTATATGTTACATATTCCAATGAAAATTTTGGTAAGGGATCGAAGTTAAATTTCTTAAAAATAACCAAATAATCTAATTGATAATATCCTTTATATTCTATATAACATTTATTCATCTTATATTTAGATGAATCAGTTGTTTTTATAAATTCTAATATATCATTTAATTTATAATATTTTTTATAACTACCATCTTCTAATTTGAATTCTACTTTTATTTCATAATCATTTAATGGACTAAATATATTAGGATCTAATCCTAATTTAATACTTCTAAAAAATATATAAGGAAAATCGAAAAAATCTCCATTATAAGCAGTTATAATAGAAGCATTTACTTTTTTGATATATAATGAATATTTTTTTAATAAATCTTTTTCATCTTTACATAAAACAAAATTAACATTATTGTATTTTTCTTTTAATTCGTTATTAATGTCTTTGGTAAATAAAATTGTTACTTTATTCGTTTCACTGTTTAATAATTGTATATGTGTTATTGGTGCTTCTGCTAAATGTGGTTGTGGAAATTTTCTATCATTCAAATCAATGGTTTCAATATCCATATAAATTATTTTTTGATTTTTGAATGAATCTTTTTTCCATCTATTATTAAAATTCCACCAAAAAGTAGGTGAAACAGTTTTTATATCTTTTAAGTCTCCATATGTTTTGATGTAATTATTATACTCAGTTAAATTAGTAAATTCTCTTAATTTATAATTATTTTTTAAAGTATAATCTTTATATTCACCATTTTTATCTTTTTCGAAAACGGGGTATTTCAAATTTATTTTTTTGAATACATCGTTTTCTCTAACATAAGTATTGTTTTTAATTTTCCATATACCTTGTATCATTAATACTCCTTAATTTTCAGTCATGATTATAATAAAAATAAGAGAAGATTATCATTTATTTAATAAAAATGTAAAATCTTCAGGGTCTAATAAATCTTTTAATTTATTTAATGCTGTATCTTGTATTTTTTTAATATATTGTTTAGATGTTCCCATAATATTACCAATTTCTTCTAATGTATATTCTCTTGGTTCTAACATACCATTGTCAATTAAATATGACAGTAAAGACCATTTTTCTCTTTTATCTACTTGTGATAACATTTCTTTTGCTTCTTCAAGACTTAAATACATACTTCCACCTAAACTAGTTTCACTGATATTTATTTCTAATATTTCTTTTTTCATTTTTTCTCCTTTGTTTTTATGTTATAATTATACTAAAAAATAAAATAAAAGTCAACTAATTTTGATATAATTTTAATAAAAATATCAATAGTGATAAAATTTATTATCTAAGTTTTTAATAGTCGACCAACTTTCTCTATGAATACCTTTTATTATACCATATTTTTCTAAATATTTTTTATGTCCATTTGGATAACCTTTATGTTCATTCCAATTATACTCAGGATATTTTTCATTGAAACTTTCAACTTCTTTATCTCTTTTGGTTTTGGCAATATTACTTGCTATCGCTACATTATAATATATATCATCTGCTTTTATTACAGGTTTAATTAAATTTGTAGCTCCATATAAAGTTTTTCCATCAAAAATACATTCAGGATTTTCAAAATATTTTGATAAATCGTTATAAATATTATTCAATCCTTTTTCATAACAAAAACTTAATCCATATTTATCTAAATGATTAGCATTAAATTTTTGAACATTAACTTGTAAACATATTCCTATATTTTCTTTTGCTAAATTATAAATATGTTCTCTTTGTTTAGATGATAATACTTTACTATCTCTAATATAAACATCTTTGAATTTTTCATAAAACAATTCTTTATTTGTTATCGCTACTCCAACTAAAAACATACTACCCGCAACAGACCCTCTACCTGCTTCATCAATTCCAATATCTGTAATTAACATTTTTTATCCTTTTTAATCAAATTCAAAATCATCGAATTCATCATCTTTTGTAACATTTAATTGACTTAAATCTAAATCTACTTCTGGAATTCCAAATGAATTTGATTTTTCTATTTTTACTTGTTTAGAATTTGTATTATCATTTTTATTAATATTTTCAATAGTATTTTTATTTTCTTCAACTTTTGAATTTGTATTATTTGTCGATATATTTATACTCGACACATCGATATCTAAATTCATTTTAGAAACAGGTTCATCATCTTCTCCCCAAATTTTAACCTTAGAAAAATCAGCATTTAATATAATTTTACTTAATTTACCAGTATATCTATTTTTATCAAACTTAAACATAATTTGTGAATTGTTTCTTAATTCTTCATCATTTAGTATATTTATAAAAACATCACTTGTCATCACAATACCCATAGAATCTGAAACATTTTCCATACCTGCTTCTAAATTATTATATGCACTTCTATTCAATTGAGTTGATGTTATAACAGGAATATCAAGTTTCTTAGACAAACCGTGTAATTCTTCAGAAATAGATTTATAAAATGTATATAATCCAGAATTCATTCTAACTCTTGTAGAATTCATCAATCCGATATAATCAATAACTATAAAATCAAGTTTAATATTATATTGACTTTCTATATCATCAATTATACTTCTTATCATATTAACATCTAAACTACCTGCTGGATATTCTTTAACAAATAATTTTCCTAAATAAGGTTTAATTTTATCATATCTTTCTTTGTATTCATCAAAACTCATTTTATTAATATCGTTTATTTGAACATTTAATAAATTAGCATCTATTCTTTTGAATATATCTTTTTCACTCATTTCTAATGTAAAATACACACCATTATTTTTATTTAAAGTTAAACCTGCTGTTATAGCACATTTAATTGCTGTTTTACCAGAATGTGAAGCACCACTTAAAGTAATTAAACTTTTATTACGAATTCCTCCACCTAATGTTTCATCTAAAATATTTATACCAGTAGGTAACACTCCAAATTTTTCATTGTATTCTTCAAATTTTCTTTCTATTTCATCGATAATCATACCCAAATTTTTATCAAAATCAATACTAAGTGCTTCTTCAAAATTTCCTATAATTGTATTATCAATTTCATCTTTTTTTAATTTATCTACAGATTTTAATATCACATCTTGTAAATTCATTTTCTTAATAAAATTTTTAGTAAAATCTAATAAAAAATCCATATTATCGATAGGAGTTTCTTGATGTATTTCTTTTATATAAGATTTAATTCTATCTTTTACTTGTTTATCATATTTAGATTGTTCTAATATAAATAATGCTAATTCTTTCAATGATGGTTTAGTCTCATATTTGGCATTAAAATCTTTTATATTTTCCATTATAATTTGAGATTCTAAATTTCTAAAATGATTTTTATCTAATTTTGATAATGTTTTATTAAAATACCCAGGATTGTTTATTAAATGAACTAAAACAACTTTTTCTGGGTCTAAATTATTTATATGTTCTTTGAGATTTGACATCAATATTCCTTTTATTTATGATTGTTATTATAATTAATATCATTATATTAAATTTTTTTAATAAAGTAAACCAATTGTCGTTTAATTATAGTTAAACCTAATATATTAAAAGAAACTATTTTACAAATTAAAAATCATAAAGAAACTTTATAACTATCTTCTATAATTTTTAATTCACTTTCGTTTAATTTTTTAATGTATCTTCTTGCTGTATTATCATTTATTTTGAAATACCATTTAACACTATTAAGATATTTTTCGTTTTTAATTTTTGGTTTTTTAGGATAATAAATATTATTTATTTTTTTATATTTCAATATTAAACTTAACATAGGGATTAATTTATCTAAAGGTATGTCATACATTATTATATTACTTAATTCATCTATTATTTTTTTTGAATTACTTAAATGCATAAAGAAAAGATATTCTTGAATATTATTATATTCATCTTTTGCTAAATTTCCTCTAAAAAATTTATAATGATAATCAAAAGGAGATTGTTTTTTCTTCTTTTGTACTTCTATTTCTTTATAATCTTCATTTTGTTCATCTTGATTTTTTTCAATAAATAATCCTTCTAATACATTTTTAACTTTTTCTTCTTTCATCGTTTCTCCCTAAAATAAATTTTTATTTTGTTCTTTATTTATAACAACATTAAAAATGTTTTCATCTATATCATATTTTATAAATTTGAATAAATATGCTACTCTTTTATATATCATTTTTTCTACCAAAGTCATATCATCTTCATATCTTTTAGATAAAAAATAAAAAGTATAAAAACTTATTTGTTTTGTTTGATATAATCTAAAAACATCTTCCTTAGTAATATATGTTACATTTTCAAGAATAAAATGTATATCTTTTTTAACAAATTTATTAGGACTTTGTAATATATGTTTGAATTTATAATATATTTCTCTATTCTTTTTTAAGTAATTCATTTTTTTAAGAAATTCTATAAAATTATTTTCTCCATATAATACAATAGATATCAAAGACAAAAAAATTAAAAATTTTCTATCATAATTAAAGAAAGGAGATAAAAATATTTCATATTGTATTATAAAATCTTTTGGATATTTTACTTCTGTTAATTTTTTATTTTTATTAAAACCATCATATACTACCCTAATAGAATTAAATGTTTCTACCACATCTTCCATTTAAGTCCTTTTTTAATTCTAAAATAATTCTTGTGTTAAATTTTTGTTTGCATTTTGCTCTCTTAAATTTTTAACAATATCAGTTTCTAAAATATATTCTTCGATATCTTCAAATCTAACATTATTATCTTCACATAATTTTACTATACTTTCTATAACATCCAATTCAGGATGTTTTCTAACATATATTTCAATTTCTTTATTTAATTTATTCGATAATAATTTAATTATATTCATATTAGGAATAATATATTGCATATCTTTTATTGATATATCATTAATATCACTTGGTAATTTTACATTTTTCATATTTATTCCTTAAATAGTTGTCATTAATTTTGTTAAAAATGCCATTAATGTAATTTCTTTATTTTTAGATAATCTATCCATTTCTTGGTATCTTGCTAACTCTATAACAATACCAGGTTGTTTATTTGGTTCAACATAATCATCCATTTTTTTCCAAAACCAAGAATAAAAATTAGAAATATTATTTATTGTCATTATATTACTTCTAACACTTACCCAATTTTTTTCTTTTACGAGTTTCATAACATCATCAAATTCATTATCCAAATATTTATTTTTTAATTCTAATTTATTATTAAAGATATTATTTTGTAAAGTTATAATCATATTTCTCGTAGATGGATAATTTTCTTTTACTATTTCTTGTAAATCTTTTTTATTGTATTCAACATTTTCGTTTTCACAAATAAATATTAATCTTTGATACATTTGTTTAGCAATTTCTTTTTTATATTTACTAAAAATTTCATCAAAATCATATTGTGTAAATCTACTCAATAAAGGTTGAATAAATCTTTCTTTATAATTTCCTGTTAGAAAAAATCTTGTGTTTGCTGAATATTGTTCAATAACACCTCTTAAAATATCTTGAGCACCAGCACCTGTTGATGTAGAAGTTGTTAAATTATCTGCTTCATCTAATACTAATACTTTCTTTTTACCGTTAGCACTCATTGTAGATGCAAAACTAACAATATCATTTCTAATTGTTCCTACATTATTATTTTCAGATGCATTTATCCATTTATATTCAACATCTAATTCATTTAATAATGAATGTATTAATGTAGTTTTACCTGTTCCAGGAATATTACTTGTTAACATAATATTTTTAATTTCATTCTTTTTTACCATTTCTTTTAATTGTTCTTTAAGAAATTCAGGTAAAATAATATCATCTAAACATTGTGGTCTATACTTTTCTTCCCATAAATCTTTGAATTCTTCTCTAATAATTTTCATTAATTCTCCTTTTTGTTTATTATATTATAAATTAAAAAATTTATAATTTTTCTTGAAACCATTTTATGAAATCTTGTAAAATATCATAAGTATCAATTTCATTATAATTATACCAATAATTTGAAATTAAATCCTTATTTTCACTTACAAATTGTTTTACTAATTCTAATTCTTTTTTATCTAAATTTTTTATAACTTTATTATCATCTATAATTTCGTTATTTATTGTAATTGTTATACAATTATTTTTACAAGTTTTAAGACAATATTTAATTCTTGGATTATGTTTTCCTTGTTTTATATGTATATAGATACAACCTTTTAATCCTGTATTTTTTTGTAATAAACAAGCAAATTCATTAATTTTATTTTGTTTTTCTAATATTTCCTTTAACATTATCGATTTCCTTTTCATGTTTCATAATTATACTTTATTTTTAATTAAAAGTCAACTTAAAAAGGAAAAAATTATAATATTTTACTTCCTTTTTCTGTTTTTTCTATTTTAACAATTTTATCAAATATTTCACTATTTTTAATATCATCATTATGTGTAATAAGTATAATATTTTTATTATCGAATTTACTTAATATTTTTAATATATCATCTATTCCATCGTTATCTAAACTACCATTAATAAATTCATCTAATATTAAAATATTAAAACTTACTTTAGATTTTTCTTCTGATAATTTTAAGAATGCAAATAATATAGCAATTATAATTCTCATTTTTTGACCGTTAGATAATTGTCCGAAGTTTAATTCTGAATCTTTATATAAAATTGTCTCTCTAAATTTCTTATCTAATACAAAATTATAAGGTAATCCAAATTTAATTATATAATTATTTATATGATAATTTAATAAAGGTAAATGTTTTTCTATAAATTGACCTTTAAGATTATCATCAGATATAATTTCTAAAAATTCATCAATTAAATTAATTTTTTCTTTAGTTTTTATTAAATCTTTTTCTAATTTTGATATATTATCTTTTTTTAATTTAATAGGATTTTCATCAATATTTCTTAACTTCATATTATCTAAATGTTCAATATCACTTTCTTTATTTTTAATATTTTCATTAGTTTTAATTATGTGTTTTTTGTTTCTTTCAATTTCTTTTTCTAAATTATCTATATTATTTTTAAGATTGTTTATATTAAATTTATTTTGAATTTTGGATTTTTCTTTTAGTGCTTCATTTTTTATTTCAGATATTTTATCATTTAATTTATTTTTTTCATTTTGCAAATCTTCATATTCTTTTGCTAATTGTTTAGCAATTTTAATTTCTTCTTGATAATCAAAATCAAAATGTTGTTTTATTTCATTACCACAATTATCACAAATTATTTTTTCTTTTTCTGCTTTTTGATAATTTTTAATATTTATTTTCTTATCTTGTAATTTATTTTGAATATCTTTTATTAAAATATCTTTTTTATTTATTTCGTTTTTTAATATAGATATTTTATCTTTAATACTATTTTTTAATTTTTCTAATTCTTTATTAAATGATTCTTCTAATGTAGAATATTTGTCTTTTTCAATTTTTAATTTGTTTTTTAATTCTTCTAAATTCAAATTATAATGATTCAAATCATCTTTTAATACATGAATATCTTCTTTATATTTATTTATCAATTCATCTTTTTGATTTTGAACTATTTCATTATGTTTTTTGTCTTCTTCTAAAACATTAATAAGATATTCTAAATCTTTTTTATTATTATCTAATTGAAAAATTATTTTATCAATATTATTTTTTAAGTGTTTTTTATATTCTTTACCTTTTACATTCAATTCATTAAAGTAAGAAGTATCCATTAAAATTTGAAAAACATCTTCTTTTTCTTTTGAATTTAATTCCATAAAATTTTTAGAATTAGTAACATTAGCACCTAAATATAATAATTGAGTAAATACTAATTCATCGAATTGTAATATATTTTCTAATTGTTTTTGATATTCTTTTATACTACCATTCATATCAATTAATTTATCATTTTCATAAATTTCAAATATATTAGGTTTTATACCTCTAATAATTTTATATTTATCTTCGTCTATATTAAATTCTAATTCAACTTTTAATTTTTTACCAATATTTATATTTATTAAATCATTTAATTTTTTACTTCTAATATTTTTACCAAATAAAACATAAAATAAAGCATCACTTATGGATGTCTTTCCACTTCCATTTTTTGCTGTTATTAATGTTAAATTACCATCAAAATCAAAAGTTTGTTCTTCTTGATAAGATAAAAAATTTTGTAATTTAATTTTATTAAAATTTATTTTCAATTTATACTCCTTTATATATTATAATTTTGAATTTCTTGAACAATATCTTTATATTTATCTGGTATTTTTTCTAATAATTCTTTTGGTGTTTCTACTTTGTATTCAATATTATCATTACTATCTATACCTGTTAATTCTAAAATTTTTGCTTCATTTATAAATTCAAAATCAATAATCTTACTAACTTCATATACTATTTCTTCGTAACCAGGTGTTTCTACGATAAATTTGAATTTATGTTTTTTATAATTTTCTAAATCTTCTACATCAATAAAAATACTTTCATTAAAACCTTTTAATAATAATTTTTTATATTTGTTATTATAAATTAATTTAAGATGAATAGGTGTTATTTCATTTTTTATAAATTTTAATTCTTGTGTATCTGTATTTAATTCATAAAAACCTTTTATTTCGTTAAAATCGTTCCAAGAAAGTTGATAAGGTGTTCCTATGTATATAACATTATCTTTTTTAGAAAAATTATGATAATGACCCGATATCACTATTTTTGCTTTATCGAAATGATTATAACTATATTTACCTGTAATCATTTTATCTATATTTTGAAATTCAAAATGTCCTAATACAATATCATTATAATCGTTTGGTAATTCATTATCACTTATTATCCAAGGGATTAAAGTCATATTATCAATGTTAATTATTTTATCTATAACTATAAATTTATCATATATAAAATTCAAATATTTTACCATATTTACATCTAATCTATTTTTATAATAAATATCATGATTACCCAAAATAGATATAAATTTTATATTATTATCTTTTAATAAAGTAATAAATTTATTCACAAACAAATCAAAAAATCCAATATCCATAATAATTCTATTATCAAATAAATCCCCTAAATGAATAATAGTATCTAAATTATTTTTTTTCATATAAGGGATTATTTGTTCTTCATATAATTTATATTGTAAATCAAAGAATTTAATATTAAATTTCTTTTTACCCCAATGATTATCTCCTATTAAAATATATCTCATATCTTCTCCTAATTTTATATGTATTAAATTAACCAACCATTTTCTTTTATTAATTTTTTTACATCTTCATATTTTATATAATCTGATTTTGATAAAATTCTTCCTATTTTATCTATATCTAAATCTAATGAATATATAAAATGTAAAGTCTTTTCAAAATTGCTTCCTTCAAAATTTGTTACTTGAGCATATGTATCAATCTTATTTATTAATGTGTATTGACTTGTATTTTCTAAGTTTAAGAAATCGTAAAGAGAAATAACTTCTTTAATTTCTTTTTCTAAAGATTTATAAAATTCAATATCATATTGTTTTTTGATACTGAATTTTTCTTTGAAATTATTAGATTTAGATACATATTTGTTTGTATCTTTTATATTTTCTTTCATCATAAATCATTTAAATAAATTTACCAAAACCACTCATAAGATTGTTAAGTTTTTTCATTCTCATATGCTCTAATTCATTTGCTTGAAAATTATATTGATCTATATCAGTTGCTAAAATAATTTTAATTATTTGTCTTAATACTTCTTTTCCACCCACTTTTTTGATAAGTTTTTCTATTTCTCTAACAATTTCTGGATGATCAGCAATATATTCTGCTGCTTCTTTTCTTGATGTTCTACCTCTTTGACCTACAGGAGTTTCATTAATTTCCAATTCTCCTAATTCTTTTAATTTTTGTTCTTTAAGTGTTTTGAATAAATCTTCTGGAGATTTAATATTTGTTTCAAATTTAATTAAATCATCAGGAATATCTTTAGGGTCTTTTTTAGGACCTTTTCCATTATCCCAAAATAATGCTATTGCATTAAAAAAATCAATTTTTTGTTTATTTGTCAATTCTGCTGGACTATCAACTCCAAATTTTTTTAACATATCTTCAAAAAATTGTCTATAATCTTTTTGAAGAGGACTTAATTCTTCATTTTCTAAAAATTCTTTCAACATTTTAATATCCTTTTTATATTTATTTAATTTTTTTATTATTTTTGATAACTTGTATTATATAAAAATATGATAACATTAAATTTTTCTAATCTCTTCTTCTGCTTGTAATGCTTTTTCTCTTTTTTTATTTGCTATCATATCTAATATTTCATCTAAATCTTCTAATTCATCTGTTTCAGGTGTATCAACACCATCTTCTTCTAGTCCTTCTTTTGATATCAATGTTTTTAATGTCATTTCTACATTGTCTATATCAACTCTTTCTTGAATTTGCATTAACATATTTTCTGTTCTTTCAAATAAAATTCTTGTTTGACTATATAATTGCATTGCTTCTGATGTATTCATTGAATTAATTGTTCTTTCATCGAATAATTTATCTTCAAGTCTTGATAAATATTTTTCTATAATTTGCAATTTAGCAGACAATTTTCTTGCTAATTGAACTAATTGTAGAGAAATACCTAATCCTGACATTTTAACTCTATTTATAAATTCTCTATTCGGTAATTTACCTTCAAAAACTAAATTATTTATTATTTCATCATCTTCTTCAGTTAATAAATCTAATGACTTAAAAACATTTTGTTCTGACACTTCATCACTATAATCTTTTAATCCATTCATAAAATCTTCATTTTCTATTACTGCTTCAATTATTTCATTACTCATTTCACACTCTTTACATATTTTTCTATTTCAAAATTAGGTGTTATATTCTCTATAATTTCTTTTGAAATTATCCCAACAAAATCTTTTTTATATTTACTTAATTTTTTAATTTCATTTTCTATTTCTTCAAGTGTTTCATCATCTCTTATATAATACCATCTTAAAATATTAAAATTATGTAATAATAATTCATCATTAGTATATTCTTTATGATAATCTTTTTGAATTATATCTTTTATATCATCTAATAATTTTTTGTTTATTAGTTTTTTAGATAAATCAAAATATTCTTTTATGAATTCTGCCTTTCCTTTATCATCTAATTTTTTTATTGTACTACTTAAATCAAAAAAACTACAATCGTATTTTTCAGTAAATACTTTCCACATTTTAACAGAAAAATTATTTCTTATATATAAACTAAAATCACCCGGTAAATCATTTCTTAACCATTTTAATCCATTTCTATCTCTTATCGTTTCTAAATCATTAGGTGAATGAAAAGATGTATAACCTTCTAATTCAACTAAAATTTTAGCATTATTATATACACCATTAGATAAACCTTTAGAACCTATTGTAAATGCAGATATATCTTTATTTTTATTTTGAAGTTTATAAAGTGCTGATAAATCTTCTGTTGAACATATATGATAACATTTATTTATTTTTGTTTCAAATTCTTTTAATATTGAAGGTGTTAATGGCATATATCCTTTAGAAGCATATTCCCATTCTTTACCTAACTTAGATTGAGCTTCTTGTAATATTTCTTTTAACATTTTAATACCTTTTAACATTATTTAATTTTTAATTAAGATTTTAATTAAGATTTTAATTAAGATTTTTAACATAAAATTTATTAAAATATCAAATGTAATATAGATAGGAATTAACCTATCTTTTTTTGTAAAGTTTCTATATCTTTTATCCAAATATCCTTAGAAGAAGTATTATTTAATAAATCATATTCATTAAATAAATTTTTAATTTTATTGTTTAATTTATCTCTTTCATTTTTATTTAATCTTCTAATAGGAATTCTAAATAAATAATCATAAGAATTATCTACTTTTTCTAAATTATACTCTTCCAAAATTTTAACAATTTCATTTTCTTCTTTTCTAATATCTATTTTATTTGATACAATTAAATTAATAAAATCAATAATTCTTTGTAAATCTTTAATTTCTTTTTCAATTTTAATAAGTTGATATTCTTTTCTTTTGTCAATATAATTTAATTTGAAATCAATGTAATATTTCAAAATATCATTGATATTATCAAATACTTCAATTTTATTTAATTCATTTGTAACAGTTAAATTTTCAGTAACTTTTTTTATCAATTTTAATTTATCTAAAATTTTATAATCAGATAATTCTTTCCAATTAGAATTTACAATTATTTCAAATCTAAATTTATCACCTTTACTACTCAAATCTTTATAACTTCTAATTATTTTCTTATCTTCTAAATTATCTAAAGTTTCTTGATAATTTTTTAACGATATACCAACAGGAATTTCAGTTATTAAAAGTTTATTATTACTAATCCATTCAAATTTACCTAATATTTCAAATTTATTTTTATCAACTTGTTTAATTTCACCTTCAAAATTTTTATAATAAGGTAACATAATTTTAGTTTCATTTTCATTTAATATTGCTTTAATATTAAAAATAACATCTTCTATATTTCTTGGTAATATTTTTTGAGCAAAACCATTTGAAATACCCTCACTACCATTTATCAATAAAAGTGGAATTGTAGGGACATAATATTTGAATTCTATATTTCTACCTTCAAATTTATGATTTTCTAAAATATCATCATCTTCTTTTAAGAAAATATCTCTTAGATAATTTTGCATATGAGTATAAATATATCTACTTGCTGATGCTGTTGGTATGAATCTTTTACCAAAATTACCTTCGGGATATAATAAAGGTAAATTATTTGAACCACTATAATCTTGAGCGAGTCCTACAATAACACCTTCTAAACTTTTTTCTCCGTGTAAATATTCAGTTAATTCAGCAACTTTACTTGCTAATTGAGATACTTTTATTTCATCTTTTATATTGTTAGTTAAAATAGTATAAATAACTTTTCTACTAGATAATTTTAATCCATCAATTATATTACCTATTTTTCTTGCATTATCATATGAAGCATAAGATGTATAATCTTTTTCAAAAAATACATTTAATGTTTTTGTGTTGTTTTCAATATTATTTTCTTTTTTACTAGATGAATTATCTAAACTATCTAATATATTTAAGACATTCATTTATTCTCCTTATTTTTAATTATATCTAAAATTTTATTTGGTGCATTTTCGTCTCCATCAATTTCAATATATGGAATATCAAAATATGTTAAAAAGTTTTTTATTCTTTTATCTATTTTTAATGCTTCTTCTTTTGTTTGTAATCTACCTTTAGGATTATATTCTTTAACTCTATTTAAGAAAATATTTATGTTTTGCATTTTTAATCCACTCATATCGTTTGTTTTGAATTCTTGTACTAAAAATTCATTGAATCTATCTAATTGCGACCAATTTTCATTTCCGTAAAAAATACCTAAAACAAAAGGACTATCTGTAATTACAAATCCATCGTTTATATTATGATTTTTGTAATATTGTAATACTCTAAAAATTTTATGATGTTGATTAGCACTTACAAAAAATTGATTTTCTAATAATTTTGTGTTTTGTTCCCATACCATATCCTTAGCAAATTCAGAAACATATTCACATTCTATTTTATTTAATTTCATTAGATGAAATAATCCTGTAGCAGTAGTTGATTTTCCTGTTCCAGGTCCACCAAATAAATTTATAACTTTTAACATATTTATCCTTTTATAATTAAGATTCATATTTATTAATTACAATATCTAATACTATTTCTACTTTATTATTTTCATTTATAATATAAGGAAATATTCTCGTAATATCATCTTTATTAATATTTTCTAAAATTTTATATTTATTACTTAAAAACTTAACTAATTCATTAGTTTTATAAGATTGTAATATAGTAACATAATAATCACAAATATCTTTTTTATCTATATCATCAAATATAAATGTTTTTACTTCTTTTAACATATTTAATCTCCTTTATATTTTATAATATTTTCACCTTCAACCTTAAAAGCAGTAAATAATTTATTTTCAAATTTATCTTTTAATTTCATAAATTCCTTTAAGTTATCTTCATTATCATCATATAATACAATTTCATCAAAATCTTTATATCTTTTCTTTAAGATTTTTTCAACTACAAATTGTTTTCTTTTTGCAGTAGATGTAATTTCAGTATAATTTCCTGTTCTTATAATATGTATATCTTTATTTTTGTAATGACCTATATTCAAACCAAAACTTTTTAGATATTCTATTAAAGTGTCTTTATTATCAAAATCTTGTCTTGCAGTTAATAATGCTATTTCTATCTCATTATCATATAATTTATTTACAATGTTTATCATTTTTTTATTAGGAATAGAACCTTCTATAAAAATATCACTTGATTTGAATTCTTCAAAACTAAAATATTCATTTTCTTTTAATTTATAAGTATTAAATTCTTGATTAGATAATTCTTTTACAATTTTGTTTTTTTTA
>Ga0256836_1000638_pt1 | contig 17681 bp, 15 predicted proteins | sample 4561380metaG_FD_185974 | JGI IMG/M metagenome (GOLD analysis project Ga0256836, IMG submission 185974) | Hydrothermal vent microbial communities from Guaymas Basin, Mexico - 4561-380 | ecosystem: Environmental > Aquatic > Marine > Hydrothermal vents | place: Mexico: Guaymas Basin | collected...
AAAAATGGAGCATAGATGCTGAAAATGGATTAAGCGAAATGTTTGCAAAAACAACGCTTAAAAAAAGTGAAAAAATTTTAAACCTTTTAAAAGAACAAAGTTTTGATATGGAATATTACATTAATTTGATTTCCGAAAAGATAAAAATTTTTATAAACGAAAGAAAAAGAGAACTTAAACTTTTAGAAAAGTTGATTTTAAACAATAGAACTTTAAGACAGAAAATCGGAAAAAAACAATTTTTAACAACTTCAAAGAATTATATCGAAAAACTTAACCAAATTGAAAACTATTTTAATTCTTTAAACGATGAACTTAAAAACATCAATAAGATTAAGGAACAAGCGAAGTATGCAGTATTTGGAACTTATGATTTGAGAAAGGGAAAAGATAGAATCCGTTTACAAGAAGATTATCAAAAAGAACAAGAGTTAAAAAGACAATATAAAGAAAAACTCAAAAGTTTTTTATCTAAAATAAAAAAAGCAATAAAAAGAATAATTTTTGCGATACAAGAAAAAATGATGTATTTGATTGAAACAAAATACATAACAACTAAAAAGATAATTTTTAAGGCGCACTATAAAAAAGGTAAATTTTGGTATCTTACAAAGATTTACGATAAAAATTATGTGGGAGTTGTGAATGTGTTTGATGAAAACATCAAAGAATCTTTATTAAGTTCATAGTTTACACAAGCGGATTACACATTGAGAAGCAAATTTTTCAAAAACGCTGAATATATGTAGATTTAGTAAATTTTTAATGGCGGAGAGGGCGGGATTCGAACCCGCGGTGGGTGTTAGCCCACACACGCGTTCCAGGCGTGCGCCTTAAACCACTCGGCCACCTCTCCTTATTTGAAATTATATCAAATAATATTTAAACCGCTCACACTTTAAATATATTAAGCTTTTAGTTTTTCCTTGATAACTTCAAGTATCGCTTCATCATCTTTAGCTGGAGCTTTTAGTAATTCTTTATTTCCATCTTTATATATTATCGAAATGTTTTGTCCATAATTTGAAATTTGCTTAATTCCTTTTTCTTTTGCCATTATCTTAATTCTAATTTTTTCGAGAAAATTTTTAGTAGAAACATCAAGTTTTCCAAATCTATCTACCATCTCTTTTTCAATCTCAAAAACATCTTTAATTGTTTTTGCCATTGAAAGTCTTTTATAAAGCTCAAGTCTTAGCCTATCTTCTTTTACGACCTTTTCGCTAATATAAGCATTTATATTAAGTTTTACTTCCACCTCTTCTTCTTTAGCCTCTCCAAGCAACTCTTTTAATTGCTCTTCAAGAAGCTTTAAATACATCGAATAACCTATTCCTTTAATTTGTCCAGATTGCTCGGCTCCCAAAATATTTCCGCCTCCTCTAATTTCTAAATCTTTCATAGCAAGTACTTTTCCACTTCCAAGAAAAGAATTTTCTTCAAGCGCAAGCAATCTTTTTTTTGCATCTTCGCTAAGTTCTTCTTTATCCTTTACAAGAAAATAAGCATATCCTTCGTTTTTTCCTCTTCCAACTCTTCCTCTTATTTGATGTAAATCCGCAATTCCAAATTTATCTGCATTTTCTACTATTACCGTATTAACGTTTGGAATATGAATTCCGCTTTCAACTATAGTAGTAGTTAAAGCTAAATCATATTTTCCGTTAATAAAATCAATAAGTCCTTTCTCTATTTGGTTTGGAGTCATTTTTGCATGAAGAGTCAAGATTCTCAAATTTGGTAAAAGCTCTTGAAGTTCTTTTTTCTTATGTTCGATATATGCAATGTTATTATAAATATAAAAAATTTGTCCACCTCTTCTAATCTCCCTTAAAACAGCTTCTTTTATCAAATTTTCATCCCAAGTTTTAACGAAAGTTTTTGTCTCTTGCTTTCCTTTTGGCGCTTCTTCAAGAGTTGAGATAGATTTTATTTGAGATAATGCCATATTAAGAGTTCTTGGTATTGGAGTTGCTGACATGTAAAGAGTATGCACATTTTCGCTAAGTTCTTTTAACTTTTCTTTTTGCTTAACACCAAATTTATGTTCTTCATCAATAATCAAAAGTCCTAAATTTTTATATTCTACATTAAGTCCAGCATGAGTTGAAATAAGAATGTGAATCTCTCCTTTTTTTAACTTTTCCAAAATTTCTTTTTTTTCTTTAGAAGAAGTAAATCTATCAAGCTTTGCTATTTTAATTTCAGGATAGTCTTTAAAACGCTCTTTAAAACTCTCATAATGCTGATTTACTAAAATTGTAGTTGGAGCAATAACCGCCACTTGATAACCAGATTTTGCCACTACAAAACTTGCTACCATCGCAACTTCCGTTTTTCCAAATCCAACATCTCCCGTTAAAAGCCTATCCATTACTTTTGTTTTAAAATCTTCTAAAATTTCTTTAATCGCTTTTTTTTGATCATCAGTATGAACAAAAGGAGCTTTTTTAATAAATTCCTCAACTCCACTAAATTCCAATTCAATTGGTTTTGTAACTTCCCTTTTTGCAGCAAGTTTTATTAAATCAGCGGCAATTGCGTAAACTTTTTCTTTTATTTTAGTAAGTTTCTTTGCAAAAGTTCCTTTTCCAAGTTTATCAAGAGTAGGAATTACGCCTCCTGGAGCAACGTATCTTTCAAGAACATTTAAATTTTCTACAGGTACTAAAAGTTTATCGTCGTTTGCATATAAAACTTCAGCAAATTCGCTTGTTTTTCCAAGCACTTCTACTTTTTTCAATCCCATAAACTTACCAATCCCATGAATCTCATGAACTACAAAATCACCTTTTTTAAGCTCATCTAAAGCCAAAACTACTCTTTTTTTCTTTTCAAATTCAGGAGGATTAAGAGAAATTACTATTTTTTCGTCACAAGCAAAATTCACGCAAGCTGTATTTCTAATCCACTTCACAAGAGGCTTTTTAAGTTTTACAAATTCATCTAGATTATATTCTCTAAGCAATACCTCATTTTTTGCAACTATTTCAAGAGGAGTTTTTTCATCCCAAGGTTTTTCGTCAATTAAAATCATGCCTTTTTCAACTTTCCATTTAACATCTCTACAATTACCATTTTTTAAAATTTCGGCTTTAAAAATCGCAGGATTTATCTCTTTATAAAATTCTTTATACTCGTTAATTTCTTGCGATAAATCCTTAAAAAGCACAAAATCATCCAAAAATTCTCTTTCCAAATACCAAAATCCAAGTGAATAAAAATCTTTATAAAATGAACTAAATTCACTTTTTTGAACTTTTTCTAAAATTTCGTTATATTCTTTTTCATCAAGAGCAGCAATAGCTGGAATAATTTTAAAACTATCTATCTCTTCGATACTTTTTTGACTAACTTCATCAAATAATCTAATACTTTCAATTTCAGTATCAAAAAGCGAAATTCTAATGGGTTTTTCCATATTAATTGGCCAAATATCAAAAATATCGCCTCTAAAACTCAATTCACCTTTTTCACTAACAATATCAACTCTTTCATATCCCCATAAAATTAGCGTTTTTTTAAGTTCTTCAAGATTAACATCTTCTCCAAATTCTAAATCAATGGATTTATAATATTTTTTTACCGGCAATTTTTTCATAATTGTAGAAAAAGGAGAAACAAAACAAGCTTCTTCGTTATAATATTTAAAAAGAGCATTATTCAATTCAAATATGTCTTTTCTAAAACTTCTTAAATCATCTCCCAAAACGGCTCTAAAATCTGGAAAAACAGAAACAGGAATTTCAAGATATTTATAAAATTCTCCAACTTCCAATGCTTCTTTTAAATTCGAAGTAACTATGTTTCCTTTTTTTTCTCTTAAAAATTCATACACTTTAGCTTTCAAATTTGCACCTTTAAATCTTTATTTAAAACCGCATTAAACACCACTACTCTTCCACTTTAAAAACTTTTCAACTACACTAAAACTTCCAAAAACAAGCATAGGCTTTTTAATTTCCTTAAATTCTTCAACTTCAATTAAAAGTTGCCTAGCAACTTCTTTAATTTTTTCTTTCTTTTCGATTCGAGGATTATCAACCTCAATTAAATAAAGCTTGTTAATTTTTGGTTTCAAAATTTTTAAAATTTTTTCATAATCTTTATCCAAATAGGTATTGTAAACCAAATTCACTTTTTTAGGAAGGGACTTTAATATGCTTTTAGCCGCTAAAGGATTATGTCCAACATCTATCCACAAATCTTTTTCAATTTCTTCAAATCTTCCAGGAAGTACCAAGTCTTTAATATCTTTAGAATTAAATTCGATTCCTTCTTTTTTTAAAAAACTCATAGCAAGAAGATAATTATCAAATAAAAAATCGGCAAAGTTAAAATCTTTTTTTAATTCTTCAATTTCTTCAACATCAAAAAAATCTAAATAATAAAAAATTGGTAAAGTTGGTTTTAACATTTTTGCATATTCAAAAATAGAAACGCCATCAACTAAATTTACTTGTTTCCCAATAATTGCTTCATTTTTAATGGAATTTAATTTGGTTTTTCCAATTTCTTTAATACTATCCCCTAAAAAAGCCTGATGATCGTAATCTATAGTAGTTACAAGCGTAGTTTTTTGATCAAATACAGAAGTTGCATCAAACTCTCCGCCAAGCCCAGCTTCCATTATTACAAAATCAAGTCCTTCAAAAGCAAATGCCGAAAGTAAAGTAGTATATTCAAAATAACTAAGAGATTCGCTAATCTCTTTCCCCAATAAATTATAAACTCTCTCATGAATCTCTTGTAATTTCTCATCATTTATATAATTACCATTTATCCAAATCCTTTCATTAAATTTCATAATATGAGGAGAAGTATAATGACCCACGCTAAAACCCCTCTTTAAGAGAGTGTGGGCCAAAAATCTTCCAGTACTTCCTTTACCATTAGTTCCTATTATATGAATAATTGGCTTAATTTTTAATTTATCGGCAACTAAAGAAAACGCTTTTGGCATTCTTTCTAAATTAATTTCTTTATAAAAAAGAGGTTTTTTTTCTAAAAATTCAAAAACATTCATCTACTCTCCCGAACATCCATTTGCACACACTCTATTTCTTCCACTATTCTTGGCTTTATAGAGCCTTTCATCGGCTAATTCTAACAATTCTTTAGAAGAATTAACTTCTTTTCTTTCCGCAACTCCGCCAGAAACAGTTACCTTAATTCTTGTATTTTTATACATAAATTTCGTATTTTCAATAATTTCTCTAACTTTCTCAGCAAATTTAAAAGCACCTTTTTTATCGGTATTTGGCAAAATAGCTACAAATTCTTCTCCTCCAAATCTACCTATGGTATCAACATCTCTTATATATCTTTTAAGTAAAAGTCCGAGATTTTTTAAAATAATATCACCTGCCTCATGTCCATAAGTATCGTTTATGTTTTTAAAATGATCTATATCAAAAAATACTACGCTATAATTTGTCTTATATCTTTTAAAACTACTTTCTTGCTTTTTAAGCTCTTCCATAAGAGCCTTTTTATTGGCAATATTAGTTAAAAAATCCGTTTTTACTTCTTTATTTAGTTCTTGAACCTTATCTTCTAACATCTTAATTTTCTGTTTTAATTTTTCAATTTCTTCATCTTCTTTTTTCATATCATGAATAAACTCATCAAGCTCTTTATCCAAAGAAGTTGCAATTTTTAATAATTTATTTTTAACAGCTTCAAAATCAGTAGATTCCTCTATTCTCCAATTTTGAAGCTCAAGTTTTATACCTTTAACTTCACTTGCCGAAGAATCTGTTTTTTTTAAAACTTTCAATATTTTAATAGAAAGTCTCTCGGCAATTTTATCCAAATCTTTTAATTTCTTTTTAAGCTCTTCTTTATCAAGTTTAATTCTTTTATCCGTTAAAACTTTTAAATCTTGAGCAAAAGCTTTTGTTAAAACGATAGAAGGATCCTCTTTTAATTGTCTTTTAAGAGCGGCAATTTCATCACTCATAAAAGGTGCGTAACTTGGAGTTAAAGTATAAATTATTGCATCTACCAAATGAGAAAAATCCGGCTCTTCTTCAAGCTTTTGGATTAAAGCCTCAATTACTTCTAAAGCATCTTCACTTCTTATACCAGCAATTGCGGCCCCTTTTTTTACAACCGAATCGTCAAAATCATGTAAAAAGTCTATCCACTCTGTTCTTAATCTCTCCCACTCTTCTTTTGATAAATAAGGCTTTATAAAATCAAGATGTTTAAGAGCAATTTTTTTAGATTTTATAATTGGAAGAACGGCTATAACATCTAATGCTCTTTTTACATATAAAAAAAGATTTTCAATCGTTTCTTTTTCTTTAGTAATGTCTTCTCTATTTAGATAACTAATTAAAAAAACTACTAGCTCATCTAAATTTTTAATGTTATAAGTACTTGCTATAGCTCTATATTTAGCGTCAAGCTTTGATAAATACTTTGAAACTTTATTGCAATCTTCTATTAAAATCCCATATTGCTTTGCTAATTTACAAAAAACTTCTTCATATTCGCTTGGAGTAAAAATATATCCTTTATCTTTAAAATGATTTAAAGCCTTCTTTGCTATTTCTCTAATTGTCATATTTTACCCCATCTTTGGTAATTTGTGCAATTAATTTGTTCAAAGCATTCACGCTTGCTTGTTTATAAGCCTCAAATTTAATTTGATCATTCAACACTGAATCACTTGTAATTTTAAAATCATAATTACCACTAACGCTATATCTTCTTTTCTTGCCGTTTTTATCAATAAGAGTTACTCTTAAAGTCACTCTACTTCTATACAATATTGGATACCCGTTTTCATCGTAATCCAAAGGGGTTAAATTAGCAAAAGAAGTTTTAACATACATCGTAGCATCACAATTTTGATAACAAACGTTTTTTCCAAAAAGCGTATAAATCGCATCATTAACGGCATCTTTTAAAAAAATACTTTCTCTTGGATTTTCAATATCGATAGAAATCACCGGTTTTATTTCGTTTCCCAATATTTTATTTTGATAAATACTGCTTGGTTTATAACCACATCCTATAAAAAACAAAAAAAGAAAAAAAATTATTTTTGCAAATTTCAATTATTTACCCCTTTACTACGATATTAACAATCCTATTAGGCACTAAAATTTCCTTTACGATTTCTTTTGATTCGATATATTTTTTAACCGCTTCTTTTGCTATTTTTAAAATTTCTTCTTTACTTAAATCAGGGGATACGCTAATTTCGGCTCTTTTTTTACCATTAACTTGGACAGGATAGATTATTTCATCTTTTTTTAGAGCTTCTTTATCAATTTCAATTTCCTCAAAGTTTTTCCTATTAAACAATTCTTCGCTAATTTCGCTTGCAATATGAGGAATAATAGGCTCTAAAACGTTCATTAAAATCCAATATCCTTCTGTATATACGTCTTTATTATCGATTTTATTTAGGGCATTTAACGCTTCCATCGCACTTGCAATCAAAGTATTAAATGCAAATGTTTTTTCATATGTATCTTTGCTTCTTTTTAGTGTTTCATAAACTTTTCTTCTTGCTTCTTTCTCCTCTTTAGTAAGTTTAGAATGTTCAATTTTTGGTTTTTGATTGGTTTTATAACATTTAGAAGCGTTTTGATAAAGCCTATTTAAAAATCTATAAGCACCCTCAACCCCACTATCACTCCATTCAAGCTCTGCTTCAGGAGGAGCTGCAAAAAGAATAAAAAGTCTTGCCGTATCAGCTCCGTATTTATTTACAATTTCATCTGGATCAACTACATTCCCTTTTGACTTAGACATTTTAGCGCCATCTTTTAATACCATTCCCTGCGTTAAAAGTTTAGCAAAAGGCTCATCAATATCAAGATAACCAAGATCTCTCAAAGCTTTTGTAAAAAATCTCGCATACAACAAATGTAAAATAGCATGTTCAATTCCCCCAATATATTGATCTACCGGAGCCCAATAATCAACATCTTCCTTTCTAAACGGAACGTCTTTATACTTTTTAAAATCGGTAGTAAATCTAAACTGATACCAGCTACTCTCAACAAAAGTATCCATCGTATCAGTTTCTCTAATAGCCTCCCCTCCACATTTTGGACATTTCGTAAATTTCCAAGTAGGATGTTTCTCAAGCGGATTTCCACTTCCAGTAATTTCCACATCTTCAGGTAAAGTAATAGGCAAATTTTCTATTTTTTCAGGCACAATGCCACATTTTTCACACTTAACAAAAGGTATTGGAGCACCCCAATATCTTTGACGAGATATTCCCCAATCTCTTAAACGATAATTAGTAACTTTTTTACCAATTCCAAGTTCTTCAAATTTTTTAATAATAGCCTCTTTTGCTTCAGTATTTTTCATACCGCTAAATTCATCACTATTAATTAAAACTCCATCTCCGGTATAAGCTTTACTTTTATCAAGTTCACCATTTTCCGGTTTAATTACCCATTTAATAGGAAGATTAAATTTCTTTGCAAACTCAAAATCTCTCTCGTCATGAGCTGGAACAGCCATAACTGCTCCGCTTCCATAATCCATTAATACAAAGTTTGCCATCCATACTGGAATCTTTTCGCGAGTTAAAGGATGTATTACATCAATTCCAAGATATACACCATCTTTTTCCATTGCTTGTCTATCTTTTGGCAAAATACTTCTAATCTTTTTTACTCTCTTTTCTGTTTCTTCATCAAACAATTTATTCTCAAGCATATAATCTATTATAGGATGTTCTGGAGCCAAAGCTGAATAAGTTACTCCATAAATCGTATCTGGACGAGTAGTAAATACTTTATATCCTTCAAAAGCGTTATTCAATTTACTTTTACTTTCATCGCTCAATTTAAATTCAAATTCAAGCCCCGTTGATTTCCCAATCCAATTTTTTTGCATTGTAAGAACTTTATCAGGCCAATTGCCTTTTAATTTTTCGTCTATATCTTTTAAAAGCTCTTCAGCATACTTAGTAATTTTTATATACCACCCTGGAAGTTCTTTAATTTCAATAGGATTATCGCATCTCCAACAACATCCATCAATAACTTGTTCATTTGCCAAAACCGTATGACAAGTCTCACACCAGTTAACTTTTTGAGTACGCCTTTCAAGAAGCCCATTTTCATACATTTTAATAATAAATTCTTGCTCCCATCTCGTATATTCAGGATCGCTCGTTGCAAATTCACGTTCTTTAGAAAAACTAAGTCCAAGACGATTAAGCTCTTTTCTCATGTAATCAATATTTTCATAAGTCCACTTTTTTGGATGCACTCCATGTTTTATAGCAGCATTTTCTGCAGGCATTCCAAAACTATCCCATCCTATTGGATGAAGAACGTTATAACCTTTTTTTCTATAATATCTTGCAATCGCATCCCCAATCGTATAATTTCTCACATGCCCCATATGAATTCTACCGCTTGGATATGGAAACATTGAAAGAATATATTTTTTAGGAAGATTATGCTCTTCCTTTGGCTCAAAAGCTTTTTCTTCATCCCATTTCTTTTGCCACTTTATTTCAATATCTTGAGGATTATATTCTCTCATACTTTCTCCTTTTTTATTCCCAAGTATCTTTTGTTTTTGCAATTTCAATAAAACTAAGAATAGTTGTTACTATATTTGCAATCAACGCTCCAATTGCCATACCAACAGCAGCTTGAGTATTATGTTTTATAACCTCGTAAACAAATGCCGGAATTAAATGTAAATCCGCTACAAGACTTGCAGCAAAAAGTTCAGCCGCTACTATATTTCTAATTCCAATTTTAAGAAAAGTTGAAACCAAATTTAAACTTACGGCAATAAAAAGAGCTACAGAATTATGATCATACAAATACCCAGCAACGCTTGTAAGGCTCATTAATTGAAAAAAAACGTAAATTACTTTTCCCCAATCCATATTCTCTCCTTTTAAACAACTCCTCCCTCATACATTTGGCGAAGTCTTTCTTTTTCTTTTTTAATTCTTTCTTTCTCTGCAAGTTTTTTTCTAAAATCATCAACCTTAAACCCAAGCCAAATAAGAAGAGGAGATGCTATAAAAATTGAAGAATAAGTACCAACAATTATTCCAACAAGCAAAGTAAAACTAAACGGTTTTATAATCTCTCCTCCAAACAAAAACAGAGTAAATACCACAAAAAATGTTGTAAGAGAAGTCAAAACCGTCCTACTTAAAGTTTTCGAAATCGCTTCATTAATAATTTTTGCCAAATCATTTTCTCTTGAAGAAATTATTTGCTCTCTTATTCTATCAAAAACAACAATCGTATCATTCAAAGAATATCCCATTAATGTTAAAATCGCTGCCAAAACGTCTAAATTAAATTCGATATTAAAAGCGCTAACCGCCCCAAGAGAAATGATCGTATCGTGAAAAAGGGCAAGAACGGATGCTATAGCAAAACGCCACTCAAATCTAAAAGCAACATATATTAAAATCCCAGCAATTGCAAAAAAGAAAGCTTTTAAGCCTTTTTCTTTTAACTCGTTTCCTACTTTAGCCCCCACTATATCCACTCTTCTAATATCAACATTCCCAAGAGGTTCTAAAAGTTTTTTAATTTCCGCTCCTAACGATTTTTGAACATCCGAACTTACTTGAGTTACGTTTAATCTAATCAATATTTCATCATCACTTCCAAAAGTCGTAATATTTGCTCCCTTAAACTCTTTACTTACATATTTTCTTACATCCGCAATATCTACTGGCTTAGAAAATTTCACTTGAATTTCGATTCCGCCTTTAAAATCAATTCCCCAATTAAAACCTTTGGTAAAGATAGAAAAAAGACTAAGAAAAATTAAAATCAAAGAAATGGATATAAAAATATGTCTCTTTCCCATAAAGTCATAAATTTTATCTTGAGTAAAAAATTCCATTTTATTCCTTCATTCCAAAATCTTTTGGAGTAATTTTCTTACCGCTTGCTATTAAAAACTCCCAAATTCCGTGAGTCCCAAGAATTGCAGTAAGCATACTTGCTAAAATACCAATAGCCATAGTAATTGCAAAACCTTTAATAGTACCTGTCCCATAAGCAAAAAGAGCAATAGCTGCTATAAGCGTTGTAATGTTTGCATCCAAAATAGCGCTCATTGCGTTTTTATATCCACCTTCAATCGCTTGAACTATAGGCTTTCCTTCTCTAATTAATTCCCTAATTCTTTCGTTTATAATTACATTTGCATCAACGCTCATACCAACAGTTAAAACAATCCCCGCCATTCCAGGAAGAGTTAAAGTCGCTCCAAAAATAGCCATAATCGCCGTAATTAAAAAAAGATTGGTAATAAGGGCGATATCTGCAATAATCCCAGCCGTTTTATAATACCACGCCATAAAAATAACTACTATAATAAATCCAGAAATCAAAGCTATCATCGAATTTCTAATACTATCGGCTCCAAGACTAGCTCCAACGCTTCTTTGTTCAAGAAGTATTACAGGAGCTGGTAAAGAACCGCTTCTTAGAGCAATTGCCAAAATATGAGCTTCATCGGGAGTTGTTACGGTAATTTGACCACTTCCTCCACCAATTCTCTCTTGAATTACCGGAGCAGAATAAACCTTGTTATCAACTACAATTGCAAGTCTTTTCCCAACGTTTTTACCCGTTACATCTCCAAAAATTCTTGCTCCCTCACTATTTAAAGTAAAAAATATCGCAGGTTGATTTGTTTTTTGAGTAAATCCAACTGTTGCATCCGTTATCATGCTTCCATCAAGCACAGGAGGCGTTTTAAGAAGCCACATTCTTTTTGGATTGTTTTTATCTGGAAGCATTATATCGCCGTATTTTTCAGCTTCTTGTGGAGTAGTAACTTTATGTTCGTCATCTACTAAATACAATTCAAGATGCGCCGCTGAAGAAATTAGCTTTTTGATATTGTCTTTTTCCTTTTGAGTCTTAATTCCCGGAAGTTCTACTACGATTTTATCTTTCCCTTGTCTTGTTACGCTTGGTTCGGCTAAACCAAACGCATCAAGCCTACTTCTAATCGTTTGAATTGCAACTTTTATCGCATCTTCTTTTGTTTTCTTTATTTCTTCCTGAGTTAGTAAAACCTCATAGACATAACTTCCATTTTTTAATTTTTTAGAAAAAGTAATCCCTTTTATGGTTTTTAGTTCTTCATCCATTTTTTTAGCATCATCTTTATCAATAAGCTCAAAAACGATTTTATTGCCCTCAATTTTCAAATTATCTATAAAAAGTTCTTCTTTTTCGCTGATGTATTTAATTGTAGATGCAATACTCTTAAGCTTATTTTCAACTGCTTCGTTTTGTTTAACACCTAAAACTAAATACATTCCGCCTTGTAAATCAAGACCCAAATTAACTCTTGGTTTTCCGCCTATAAAAGAAGGTATGGTAAAAGCTATTCCAAAAATAGTAGCAAGAAGAAAAATAACTAAACGATAATTAAACCTTTTCATCGTTTAACTTTCTTGCTACGGCCGCTTTATCAATTTTAACTTCTACGTTATCCGCTATTTTCGCTCTAATAAAATCCGGTTCATTTTTTACCACCTCAGCAATAATCCCGCCAGTAGTTACGATTTTATCGCCTTTTTTTAGGGATTCTACCATCTGTTTATGTCTTTTTGCTTCTTTTTGTTGTGGTAAAATTACAAGAAAATAAAAAATTACAAACAAAATTATAAGAGGAAGTAATGATTGAATTAAACTTGGTTGCTGAACTTCAGCCGCGTATAAAAAATTCATGTTTATCCTTTTTTAAAAAGAATTTTAACACAAATTCATTAATTTCGGCAATTTTTTTATCGATTCCAATTTATTTATATCACATAAACGAAAATATTTTTATTCAATTTCTATGTGCTGTTTTTACAATTTTAGGTTTTTTCATTTTGATTAAAAAAAATACTCCCCTTTTTTCATTTGGTTCTTTTATTGGACTTTTTTGGTTTTGGTGGATATCACTTAGTTTCAAATACTACAATCTCACTTGGCTAATACCGATTGTAACAATTCTTATTGCCATGGGATATGGCTTAATTTTTAAATTCGCAGAAATTGCCATAAACTTTATTTCTCAAAAATTAAACAACTACTACGAATTTAACTGGGAAAAAACATTGCTTATAATTTTTATAGTATTTGGACTCGATTTTATAAAACCTTTTACTTTTGATTGGCTTAAATTCGATATTTTGTTTTTAACGTTTAATCATTATCTAAACAAATTCGTTTTTTTTATTTTTTTGTTTAGCTTTTTAATAAAAAGAACCTATTTTTTTTTAATACCGCTAATTCTCATAACCACCACTCTAAAACCTTTACCTTTGCCCAATATAAAAATAAAACTAATTTCAACGTACATACCTCAAGAAAAGAAATGGGATAAAAACTATATTTCAACACAAATTCAAAATAATCTCTCCTACATACAACAAGCAATAAAAGAAAAATACGAAGTAGTCGTTCTACCTGAATCGGCTTTTCCTTTGTTTCTCAATCTTCATCCAAAATTACTTCAAAAACTAAAAGAGTTATCACAAAAAATTACAATAATTACCGGAGCTCTTCATTACAAAAACAAAAATTTTTATAATTCCACTTATATTTTTAAAAAAGGAAAAATAAAAATTTTGGATAAACATTTACTCGTTCCTTTTGGAGAATATATACCTTTTCCAATTTTTCAAAAAGAAATTAATAAGATTTTTTTCAATGGAGCAAGCGATTATAAAACTTCTAAAGATTTTGGAGAATTTAAGATAAAAAATTATAAATTTTTAAACGCAATATGTTATGAAGCTACAATCGAAAAACTCTATCAAAAAAAACCAAAATATATAATAGCAATTAGCAACATGGCTTGGTTTTATCCATCAATCGCTCCTACTTTACAAAAACTTCTAATTAAATTTTATTCAGCAAAATATAAAAAAATAATTTTTCATTCCCTAAATTTTTATAAAAGCTATATAGTAAAAGGAGGAATATGAACATTTTTATTTCGGCAAACAATACTGAATGCGGAAAAACTTATACTATTTTAAAACTCATAAAACATTTAAGCTCTCTTGGATATAAAGTTGGAGTATTTAAACCTATAGAAACTGGAGTTAAAAATTATCCTCTCGATGGAAGGATGCTATTTGAAGAAGCAACAAAATACAACCCTCAACTAAAAAAATTATCAATAAACGATATTATCCCAAATCAGTTTTCTTTACCAGCCGCTCCGATAGTAGCTGGAGAAGTAGATTTTAAAAAAATAGAAAAAGCGTATAAAAAAATAAAGCCTCTTTGCGATATATTACTAATTGAAGGAGCCGGAGGAATACTTGTACCAGTAACAGAAAATTTTAAAATGATTGACTTTGTTAATTATTTTAATGCAAAGCTTCTCTTAGTCATTCGCTCAAATCTTGGATGTATCAACGACTTTTTGTTAAACAAATTTTATCTTGAAAGCAAAAAAATACCATTTACCTGGGCAATTAATTTAATTGATGAAAGCTACTTCAAAATAACGCATCCCTTTTTAAAAAGATTTAATCCTTTATTTATTCAAAAAGATTTAGATAAAATTGCCAAAAAACTTTTAGGAGAATAAATGGAAGAATTAGGACTTAAAACTCATCTTAAATTTAACCCAAAATTTGGAAGATTATTAGAAATAAGCGATGAAGGAGCAAAAGTAATTCTTGAAACTACCGAAGAAATGGCAGTAGATGAAGAAGGACTGGTTCATGGAGGATTTATTTTTGGCGCTGCAGACTTTTGCGCAATGGCAACTGTAAACGAACCATATGTAGTATTGGCAAGAGTAAGCAATTGCGAATTTTTAGCCCCTGTAGAAGTAGGTGATATAGTAGAATTTAATGGTAAAATACTTCTTAAAGACAAAAGAAAAGTAGATGTCTCAGTTGAAGGTTATTTAGAACAAATAAAAGTATTTGAAGGACTTTTTGGATGCGTAGTCCTTGACAAACACGTATTAAGCAAGAAAAAAGAAGAAGATAAAAAAACTAAATAGCTTTTTTAAATTTTTGATCTCTTTTAATCAATTTTTGAACTTCTTTTATGCTTTTTCCAATTTTTTTACTTTTTTCTTTAAAAAGAAAAGAAGCAAATTTAGTAGCTATTGTAAACAAATCATATTTATTTTGAAGCTCTTCTATAATTTTAATAGATTTAGCATCCGCTTCAATTTCTTTAAGAGCTCTTATAATTTTTTTAATTTCTATATCTTTAATATCTTCACTTGTTGGAATTTCTTTTAGAGTTAATTTTGCTACTTTTTTAATTTTATTTAAGACTCTAAATTCGTGAGGAGTAACAAGAGAAATTGCAATTCCTCTCTTACCGGCTCTTCCGGTTCTGCCGATTCTATGAACATAACTATCTACATCAAGAGGTAAATGATAATTAAAAACATGAGTTACATTATTAACATCAATTCCCCTTGCTACTACATCTGTAGCAACTAAAAACTCTACCTTATCATTTTTAAAAGCTTTAATAACTTCTTCTCTTTTTCTTTGAGCCATATCTCCATGAAGGGCTTTTGCGTTAAATCCCATGCCTTTTAAAAATTCAGAAACCTCATCTACATTTTTTTTAGTTCTACAAAAAATAATGGCTTTTTGAGGATTTTTATAATCAATTAATCTAACTAAAGCATCTTTTCTTTCATTTTCATCAATCACGTAAAAATATTCTTTAATATTTTTGTTTGTCATTTGCCCTCTAGCAACTTCAATAAATTCAGGATTTTTTAAAATTTGTTTTGAAAGTTCTTTTATAAGATTTGGCATTGTAGCCGAAAAAAGAAGCGTTTGTCTTTTATGTGGAATAAACTTAAAAATTTCTTTAATATCATCTAAAAAACCCATATCAAGCATTTCATCTGCTTCATCCAAAACCACATATTCAGGTTTAATTTCAATTTTTTTTGATTTTAATAAATCAAGAAGTCTTCCTGGAGTTGCTACAATAAATTGAGAATTTTTAATTTGTTTTATTTGTCTATTATAGCTACTTCCTCCATAAACCGTTGCCGTATGAATTTTAAGTTTTTTCCCAAACCTATAAATCTCTTCACTAATTTGTATGGCAAGCTCTCTTGTGGGAGTAATAATAAGAGCTTTTTGAGTAGGCTTAATTACACTTATAAGAGGCAATGCAAAAGCAGCTGTTTTTCCCGTTCCAGTTTGAGCTTGAGCTACTACATCTTTTCCTTCTAAAATTACAGGTATTGCCTCTTCTTGAATAGTAGATGGCTTTTCAAAGCCAATCTCCTTTAAAGTATCAATAATTTCTTTTTTTAAATTAAATTCGCTAAATTTCATTTTTTTCCTTTAAATTAAACAACAAAGTTTTAGTGACAGTAAAGCTTATAATTTAAAAAGGTATTTTTAAAATACGGAGGATACGGAATTACGACTGAAAAGAACTTAATTTCTCCCGGTTTTAAACCATCTGTTACGATATATCTAGTAGCTACAATGGTATTTGGTCTTTGTTTTTTTTCTTTACTACCAAATAGTTCAAGCCCTTTTGGTTTAAAAAATTGTCCTTTTTTAAATCCACCGCCCCATCCATTATTTACAAGCTTTATTTCAAGCTTACAATAATTTATTTTAAATTTACCAACGTTTTTAACTTTACCTTTTAAAACTAACGTTTCATTAATAAGCACTCTTCTTTGCTTAACGTCTAATAAAACCGCTTTTTTAGTATATTTTTCCAAAACAATAAGTCCAAGGATTGCTCCAAAAGAAGTAACCAAAAAAGAAGCAAATATCATACTTAAAAGTAACTTTACGCTATCTTTAGCGGCTTTAACGGAAAGAATCGTTAAAAATATAAACAAAATCAAAAAAAAGGCTATATCAAGCCAATGAAGATAAGTAAAATAAGGAAACCTCATTTTTTCCTATTCCTTTTTTCCTCAATTCCGCTAATTCCTTCTCTTCTTTTTAACTCTTCCAAAATAGCCTCTGGATGAATGTTTTTATAAGCCAAAGCTACTAAAACATGAAACGCCAAATCAGCCGCTTCATATATAATATCGTCTTTTTTGTTATCTTTTATAGCAAAACATAACTCTCCCGCTTCTTCAACAACTTTTTTAAGGATTGAATTTTCTCCTTTTTTGTATAAAGAAGCAACATAAGAAGTACTAGCATCAGCATTTTTTCTATCAAGCAAAGTATGATAGAGCTTATCGATAAAATTATACTCTATTTCTTTTTCTTTGTCCATAATAATTTCGTTCGTATCTAGTTTAGTAAAAAAGCAAGATTTTCTTCCTGTATGACAAGCAACTCCATTTTGCTTTACCTTAAGCAAAATCGTATCGTTATCGCAATCTACTAAAATCTCTTTAACTTCCTGAGTATTACCGCTACTTTCTCCTTTTTTCCAAATTTTATTTCTCGAGCGGGAAAAATAATGGGCAAAACCAGTACTTTTAGTTAATTCCAAAGCTTCTTTGTTCATATAAGCAAGCATCAAAACCTCATTTGTATCGACATCTTGAACAATAACGGGCACGAGACCCCCGTTTTTTTCAAAATCTATCATTTATTAACTCCTATCGCTTTTTTAGGCTCCTCTACATTCATCCAAAGATTTGGAACCACTCCCCCAGGCGTTAAGAAAATTTTTGCATTTGGATTATTTTTAAGAGCTTCGTTAAATTTACTTTGAACC
>Ga0256836_1000639_pt1 | contig 17675 bp, 16 predicted proteins | sample 4561380metaG_FD_185974 | JGI IMG/M metagenome (GOLD analysis project Ga0256836, IMG submission 185974) | Hydrothermal vent microbial communities from Guaymas Basin, Mexico - 4561-380 | ecosystem: Environmental > Aquatic > Marine > Hydrothermal vents | place: Mexico: Guaymas Basin | collected...
GTCTTAGCTGTCCAGCCAAATAGGGCCGATGCCGTTCTTTGGAATGTTGCCAATCTGAATGGTAGAGGTGGTTGTTTTTTTCTCTTAGATGACTTAACCGACTGTGCAATACCTGTATCTGCCGAAGCTACTTTTTCATATATTGTTTCTGCTTTTTTCTTATCCCATATCTTGCCATCGCCACCATCACCAATATGCCATGCACTAAAATAGCCTTTTTTCTCCTCCAGTGTGGCCTTGATTTTCCAATATGGTGTTGGTTTAAAATTTTGTATTTCTTTCTCTCTATCTACAATAATGGCAAGCGTTGGAGTTTGCACTCTACCTATAGAGAAGAGTTCTTTGCCTACAATGGTTATAGCCCTTGTGCTATTGATGCCTACAAGCCAATCTGCCTCACTGCGTGCCTCTGCTGCCTTGCCAAGGTTTTCCATTTCCTTTTCTTCTCTGAGGTTTTTCATGGCCTCTTTGATGGCGTCTTTGGTCATAGCCTGTAGCCATAGTCTTTTAACAGGTTGCTTGATACCCAGTGATTTTTTGATGTATCTGAATATCAGTTCACCTTCTCTACCGGCATCCATGGCGTTAATAACAGTGTCTGCCTCTTTAAGGAGTTTTTTTATGGCCGTTATACGCTTTTTAGATGTTCCCTGTATGGGGGTAAGCTGAAACTTTTCTGGCACTATCGGAAGAAACATAAGCTTCCATGCTTTAAACTTTTTATTGTAGGCATCGGGTTCTGCCAGTGTATATAAGTGTCCCTGTGCCCATGTAATAATATAATCGCCTACCTCAAAGTAATCTTTTTCCTTTTTTGGTTTGCCTAATGCTTTGGCAATGGTCTCTGCCACCGATTTTTTTTCTGTTATGATTAGGGTCTTGCCCTTTTTCTTTGGCAAGGAGATCACCTCCTAAATTTACCCCTATTATATACAACATCATGATTTTTCGTATGCAGCGGTATAATTATTATGTAAAAAACATAAAATTTGCTAAGGGGGGACTTGTATGGTTAGTGCTATTGTGTTGGGCCTCATATTCTTGGTGCTTATTATCTTTATTGCCGCGGCTATAGTTATCATCAGACCTTATGAGGTAGGTTTAGTTGAGAGGTTAGGTAAGTTCTATCGTATGCTTTCTCCAGGTATAAATTTTGTCATTCCCATTATAGATAGAGTTATTAAGGTAGATATGAGAGAGCATGTTATAGATGTACCTCCACAAGAGGTCATTTGTAAAGACAATGTTGTTGTCGTAGTAGATGCCGTTGTTTACTATCGTATCATTGATGCCCCTAAGGCCATTTACAATGTTGGTAATTATCTACAGGCTATCATCAAACTGGCCCAGACAAACCTTCGTTCCATTATTGGTGAAATGGAGCTTGACCAAACACTATCTGGTAGAGAGGTTATTAATGCCAAGCTTCGTGAGGAACTGGATAGGGCCACAGATCAGTGGGGTGTTAAGGTGACCCGTGTTGAGATTCAGAAGATTGACCCACCGGCTTCTATCCAAGAGGCCATGGCAAAGCAGATGAAGGCAGAGCGTGAAAAGAGGGCCATGATTCTTGAGGCAGAGGGTATGAAGCAATCTGCTATTTTGAAGGCTGAGGGGCAGAAGGAGGCTCAGATTCGCAAGGCCGAAGGTGACAAGATTGCCGCGATACTGAGGGCCGAAGGTCAAGCTGAGGCCATACGTAAGATTGTAGAGGCCTTGTCTACGGCTGATGAAAAATATCTCACTATTCAATATCTTGAAAAACTACCGGAGATGGCCAAACCGGGTAATATGCTTATTCCATATGATGTGCAGTCTTTGGCATCTTTGCTTAAGACAATATCCTTTGTGTATAAAGATGGAGGCGATAAATAATGGGGCATTTTCACATTGCCCTTTGGAATGCGTATTTTCTTATTTTGCTTGGTATAGCTATAGTGGTGCTTGATTTGTTTACAGTACTGTTTCTCACACCTATTGGGGTGGCTCTAATTGTGTGGGGCATTTTAGATATCTTTGGTGCCCCTATGATTGTGTCTGGGCTTGTGGCTATTCTTACACTTATTGTTGGATATTACCTCTATGTCAAGTTTGCCCAAACAGTTAAACAGGGGCAAGACTTTGGCTCATTTTCGCTTATTGGCAAAGAAGGTGTTGTGAAAGAGATTTCCGGTGATGGCAGTTTTATTGTTGAAGTAGACTTTGATATGTGGGTTGCCATCCCTGCTAAAGGCTATGAGGGTAGGCAGTGGCATGTTGGAGACAGAGTTGTGGTAGAAGCTATAGATGGGGTAAAATTAATTGTTAAACCCAAAGAACAGTAAAAACTGCGGGAGGGATTGAAGTGGAGGCAGGACTAGTAGGTCTTAAATATAGTGGTAAGAGCACAATTTTTAAAGCTCTAACAGAACACAAGGTGCAAACCAAAGAAGGCAGTGTTGTCAAAGGTGCTGCTACTGTTATGGATGAAAGACTTTTAAAACTGGCCGAGGTTTTTCATCCTAAGAAGATTACACCGGCAACAATTACATTTGTTGATGTGCCCGGTTTTACACCGGGTATGGATAAGAAGATGTATCACCAGTTTCTCAGTGAGGTTTCTAAGGTTGATCTTCTTATTAATGTTGTAAGGGCGTTTGATGATCCTTATGCTCCCCATCCACTTGGTGATATTGACCCTGTTAGAGATGCCGCAGCCCTTGATGAAGAACTACTGCTAAGGGATATGTCTTATACTGAGACAAGACTGTCTAATCGTAAGCTTGACAAAGATACAAAGGCTATGCTGGAGAAGATTCTGGCCTTTTTGGAGACAGAAAAGCCACTTAGGGCTGGAGAGTTTTCTGAGGATGAATGGGCATTTATACAGAGGGAGGGCTATCTGACAGCTAAACCGGAGATGTATGTACTCAATGTTGAAGATGGATATGACGAGCAATGGAAAGATTCTCTCCGCGCTTATGCTAAGGAGAAAGGGGCTCCAATGCTTGTGCTTAATGCCAAGTTGGAATCTGAAATTGCAGAATTACCAGAAGAAGAAAGACAGGTCTTTATGGAAGAGTTTGGTATTGCAGAGCCTGCTATCATGAGGCTTGCCAAGATGGCCATGGATATGATGGGCTTGTCTTATTTCTTCACTGCCGGTGAAAAAGAGGTTAGGGCATGGACCATACGCAAAGGTGCCACTGCTGTAGAGGCAGCAGGTGCCATTCACACAGATATTGCCAAAGGGTTTATTAGGGCAGAGATTGTCAGATGGGATGACCTTGTAAAAGCCGGTAGCTGGAAAGAGGCCCACAATCAAGGGTTGGTAAGACTTGAGAAGAAGACATATGTTATGCAAGATGGAGATGTGGCATTTTTCAGATTCAATGTGTAGGTGATGCATATGAAGGTAAAAGTTGAGTTTTTCAATATGCTGAGGGATAAATTAAATGGGCTTAGGTATATAGAGATGGAGAATGTTTCTACACTAAGAGAGGTTCTTCAGCGTCTTGATGAGATGTTTCCACATATCAAAGGTGAGATATGGGATGGTCAGAAGGTTAGAGATGACTACATCATAATGATCAATGGTAGGAATATGCTTTTTATTGGTAAAGAAGATGCACCTTTAAAAGATGGTGATGAGATCAGCATATTTCCACCAGCTGCAGGAGGTTGATGTTTGTGGCATTTAGGAAAAAACTGGGTATTAAACACATTTTAGGTATTCTCTTCGGTACGGCTATTGCATCATTTGGTATGGTGGCTTTCTTACTTCCTAGAAATCTGGCTCCAGGTGGAGTTGGTGGTCTTGCACTAGTTACAAAAGCTGTTCTTCCGCTTCCAGATTGGATTGGTGTTGGTATGATTATGCTATTTTATAATGTTTTCTTGCTCATATTGTCATTTATTTTTATTGGACCTACATTTGGTGTTGGTACCATTATAGGTACTGTTGCTTTTTCACTTTTTATTGATTTATTCAATAAATTCGGTTTCCCTCCCCAAGATGTTGTGAAACAGCTAACACAAGATCCTCTTCTTGCAGCAATTTATGGTGGTGCTCTTGTAGGTGTTGGACTAGGTATTGTCTTTAAATATGGTGGCTCCACAGGTGGTACCGATATTATCGGTATGCTTGTCAAACACTTTACAGGGCTTCCTGTGGGGCAAGGCATGCTTATGGCCGATGGCACTGTTGTCACCCTTATGGGGATAGTTTTCAAGAGCTGGCAGGTTGTACTCCTTGCGATTATCTCTATCTATATCACGGCTTTGGCTGTAGATATACTACAAGAAGGTCTTGTGAAAAATAGAAAGTTTCTTATTATTACAGAGAAGCCCGATGAGATAAAGAATGCTATACTCAATAATCTTGGTCGTGGTGTGACAGTGTTTAAGGCAGAGGGTGGCTATACGGGACAACCCAAAGATGTGCTAATGGTCGTTGTCTCCCGTAAAGAGGTTGAAGACCTCAGAGAGCTCATTGCCTCTATAGATAAAAAAGCCTTTTATATTGTTGAAGATGTTGCCATGACGATAGGAGAGGGTTTTATTCCCCATGATGCCATGTAAACAGAGATGGTATTTGCACAGAGCAGGGAGGACATATGTCCTCCCTTTTTCTTTTAATAAATGCTCCTCTGTGTGATATACTCAAATTGAATTTTGTGTGTATGGGGGAAAACATGGGAGGGTATGCAGAAGTCTTAAAAAGACTAAAGCAGTCGTTTGGGGTGACATTTCCATTTTACGAGGGGGATCCGTACAAAGTCCTCATTTCTTGTATCCTTTCTGCTCGCTCTCGCGATGAGAGAACATATCCTACCGCCAATAAGTTATTTGAAAAATATCATGGGCCGTGCCAGCTTGCTGAGGCTAAGCTGGAGGATGTGCAAGATATCTTAAGACATCTAGGATTGTGGCGCGAAAAGTCAAAAAGGGTTATTGATGCTGCAAAGGTCATATGTGAGCTTGGATATGTGCCTGATACATTTGAAGAACTCACCAAAATTCCCGGCATAGGTCGCAAATGTGCCCATATTGTGCTTGCCTATGGCTTTGGTAAAAGGGTTGTAGCCGTTGATACCCATGTTAGGCGGATCTCCAAACGTTTGGGTATTGTGCCTACTGATGCCAAAGACGAAGAGATAGAACAAGCCTGGCTTTCTGTGCTGGGGGACGATGCCAAAGATATTAACCACTACCTTGTGGCACTTGGGAGAAGATTATGCGGACGCACACCTAAGTGCAACGAGTGTCCGCTTAATGATATATGCAAGAAACAGGGTGTATAAAAATCTTTCCTTAGGGGGGATGCACGATGTCCGTGTGGGACAAACTCTTTGGTGGTACCTCTCCCATTGAACTTATGATTCAACACGGTCTCATTGTAGAACAGGCTTCAGATCTACTTCCTGAGCTGTGGCGCAGGTACATTGCCGGTGAAGACTTTTCTGATATTGCCAAAGAAATTTATGACCTTGAATCGCAGGCCGATGCCATTAAACTAGAGATTAGAAAGATTCTTCACAGAGGATTTTTGTATCGCTTTGAAAAACATGACATCATTGAATACATCAGAGTCCAAGATCGCATTGTTGACCTCATAGAAGATACCGCGAAAATAATGGGCCTAAACTATGTAGAGTTGCCAGAAGAGGCATCTAAAAAACTTGAGAATCTTATTGACTGTATTGAAAACATGATGGATATTTTGAAAAAAGCCCTAAAGGAGCTAAGAAATGTTTTAGAGTCTGACTTTGCAAGTAGAGAAGTGGGTAAAGAGAGACAAATTGTAGAAGAAATGGCACAGATTGAAAGTAAAATTGACGAAGCCGTTTATGACTTTGGTAAGTGGCTATATGCCCAGAAAAACTCTATGAACCCTGTGGATATTATGTTTCTTAGAAATCTTGTGCTGACAATTAGTCATATCGCCGATGCCACAGAGAATGTAGCTGACAAGATTAATTCTATGTTAGGCTAAAAAGGAGGGGATGGGGGATGCATTTTCTTCTTGTTCTTGGCTTTGCCATAGGATTTTTGATGGCGGTTGCCATTGGTGCCAATGATGCCGCTAATTCTATGGCAACAGCTGTTGGTGCCAAGGCTATCACGCCAAAACAGGCCATTTTTATCGCTGGTGTGCTTGAGTTTGTTGGTGCCACATTCTTTGGTAAGCAGGTGACAGAGACTATAAGAAAAGGTATTGTTGATCCAGCTAAACTATCAAGTCCTGATATTGTTGTGATTGGTTCTATGGCAGCACTTCTTGGTGCTGCACTGTGGATTTTCTTTGCCACAAAATACGGTCTTCCTGTGTCTACAACTCACTCTATTGTTGGTGGCATGATAGGTTATGGTATTGCCGCAGCAGGGTGGAGCGTTGTCAACTGGAATAAGGTTATTACCGTTACTATGTCTTGGATTCTCTCTCCTATTGTGGGGCTTATATTTGCCTTTATTATGTTCAAACTCCTGTCAGCCCTTATACTTCATAGCGATGACCCTGTAAAGAGCACAAAGATATGGGCACCTGTCTTTATATCTTCAGCCTTTGTCATTATCGGTTTTTCGTTTGGTTTTAAAGTTATGCATGTGAAATCATGGTCAGATGCCAGCATTTATGGTATTGGATTTGGTTTTGTGGCACTAGTGGGTTCGGTATGGTATGTGCTTTCTATTCTAAAGAGGGCACAAGGTGATGAATATCAAAAGGTTGAAGAGGTCTTTAGAATAGCTCAGGTATTTACATCGTCGTATGTGGCTCTTGCCCATGGTGCCAATGATGTTGCCAATGCTATCGCCCCTGTTGCTGCAATATACATAGCATTGAAGAGTGGTGAGGTCACGACAACTGCAACGATTCCACGATATATTCTTGCCATAGGTGGTTTGGGTATAGCCCTTGGTATATGGCTATTTGGGAGAAAGGTCATGACCACTGTTGGTGAAAAACTGACAGAGCTGACCAATACTAGAGGCTTTGTTATAGATTTTTCAACGGCTACTGTTGTTCTCGGTGCCTCTAACCTTGGTATGCCAGTTTCAACAACTCATACTGTTGTTGGTTCAGTTTTAGGTGTGGGATTTGCCCGTGGTGTGGGGGCCGTGAATTTGCGAATTCTTATTGAGATTGTGGCATCATGGTTCTTTACGGTGCCTGCTGCAGCACTTGTGTCGTATGTGTTGTTTTATATACTAAAATTTATTTTCTTGTGATATAAATTTACATCTACTATACCGTGGCGGGGGCAATGCCCTCGCTTTATTTTTGATATCCTACTAACGAGGTGGTGAATGATATGAAAAAACTCTTGGTGGCTACATCTAATCCCCATAAGCTGAAAGAGATGAAACAGCTTCTTGAGGGACTACCATATGATGTGTTGTCTATGAAAGATATTGACATAAATATTATTATGCCAGAAGAAGACGGTGATACTTTTCGTGACAATGCCTATATCAAAGCAAAGGGCGTGTATAAGCAGATAGTAGAAAAATACCCTGATATGTGGGTGCTTGCCGATGATAGCGGTATGAGTGTTGATGCACTTGGAGATGCCCCCGGTGTGCATTCTGCCAGATATAAAGGGCTTTCTACCCCCGAAGAAAGGCTGAAAGAAGTGCTGAGAGAGATGGAAGATGTGCCATGGGAAAACCGCACAGCCCATTTTATAACGGTGATGTGCCTTATTACAGATTTTGCCGAAGTTTTTACAGAGGGAATTGTGAATGGTTATATTGCATTAGAGCCCAAAGGGGAAAATGGCTTTGGATATGACCCCATATTTTACTATCCTCCCCTTGATAAGACATATGCACAGATGGGTGCTGAAGAAAAGAATAGTGTTTCTCACAGAGGTATAGCCAGTAGAAAAATGAAGGTTGTACTTGAGAAGTTCGCACGGTAAAATGTTTAAAAAGTAGGAGGCATGTCTATGAACTGTGGGGTTAGTGACTAACATCTGTATAACAGGTAAGATTACCACATACTACTGGATACTGTGTCGGGGCAGTTTCCGAGTTAGTTGTTTGTAAAAAATCCCCATTTACCGTTATCATATAAGTACATGTTTCCTTGATGTTGAAAATATGGGAGGTGACATCTATGTCTATGGATATACCTAAGCATATAGATCCTAAAGATATTGAAGGCAAGTGGTATGAAAGATGGAAAAAAGACAAAGTTTTTCACGCAGAGGTGGACTACAGCAAAAAGCCCTTTTCCATGGTTATTCCACCACCTAATGTTACAGGTTCACTTCATATGGGACATGCCCTCAATGTAACCCTCCACGATATTGTGTGGAGATTTAAGCATATGCAGGGATATAACACTGTATGGGTACCGGGAACAGATCACGCCGGTATTGCTACACAGACTGTTGTGGAGAGAAAATTACTTAAAGAGGAAGGAAAAACCCGCTGGGAACTGGGTAAAGAGGAGTTTATTAAGAGGGTATGGCAGTGGAAAGAAGAATCTGGTGGCCGTATTCTTTCTCAGATGGAGCGTATGGGTATCTCTGTTGATTGGGATCGCCTGCGCTTCACTATGGATGAAGTGTGCTCTAAAGCTGTCAGAAGGGCATTTAAGACCCTTTATGATAAAGGACTTATATATAGAGGAGACTATATTATCAACTGGTGTCCCCACGATATGACGGCCCTTTCTGACCTTGAGGTAGAGCATGAAGAAATGGATGGTTTCCTTGTGTATAGCAAATATCCATTTACCGATGGAACAGGCTATCTTATTGTTGCCACAACAAGACCAGAGACAATACCTGCCGATGTGGCAATAGCTGTAAACCCAGAGGCCGAATATGTGCTTGTTGAAAGAGACGGCAAGAAGTATCTCTTTGGTAAGGTTGTCGTAGATAATGACACCCTTGGCTGGGGCGAGTATAACATTGTAGAGACCTATAAGGGCAAAGACCTGGTAGGTAAGTTTGAGGTGAAACTTCCTATTGGACCTGAAGACAGGGTGATAGGTATTATTACCGATGAAGAGATTGACCCCGACTTTGGCACGGCTGCACTGAAGGTAACGCCGGCACATGATGCTGTAGACTTTGAGATTGGTAAAAAGTACAATTTGCCCATTATATCTGTTATTAATCTTGATGGCACAATGAACGAGCAGGCAGGTCCTGAGCTTGCAGGTCTTGACCGATTTGAGGCAAGAGATAAAGCTATAGAAATTATGGAGCAGAGGGGCCTTGTTGCCCTTAAGCAGCCTTATAAGATACCTGTAGGTAAGTGCTATAGATGTGGCACTATCATAGAACCAATGGTGTCTAAGCAGTGGTTTGTGAAACTCACTGCCATGGTAGACGAGGCCAAAAAGACCGTTGAAGAGGGAAGAACCCGCATTATTCCAGACAGGTGGACAAAGGTTTACTTTGACTGGATGAACAACATTAGAGACTGGTGTATATCCCGTCAGATATGGTGGGGACATAGAATACCAGCTTGGTATTGTAAAGATTGCGGTCATATTACTGTATCTGAGGAGACACCAGAGAGATGTGAAAAGTGTGGTAGCACCAATATAGAGCAGGATCCCGATGTGCTTGATACATGGTTTTCATCTGCCTTGTGGCCATTTGAGGTTTTTGGCTGGCCTGAGGAAACAGAAGATCTGAAATATTTCTTCCCAACATCTCTTCTTATTACCGGTTGGGATATTCTCTTCTTCTGGGTATCTAAGATGATATTTATGTCAGTGCACCTGACAGGTAAAGAACCCTTTAAAGATGTCTATCTCCACGGACTTGTGCGTGATGAAAAGGGTCAGAAGATGTCTAAGACAAAGGGTAATGTTATAGATCCCTTAGAGCTTGTAGATAAATATGGTGCCGATGGTCTACGGTTTGGACTGGCTCACCTTGTTAGTAAGGGGCAGGATATTAAACTGTCTGAGGAGAAAATTGAGCATGGTAGAAACTTCATGACAAAGATATGGAATGCTTCCCGTTATATTCTTATGCGTCTTGATGGTAAGGTTCCCGCAAAGCCAGAAAATATGGAGAGCGAGCTGACACTTCCCTCTAAGTGGATACTGTCAAGGCTGACACATGTGAAAAAGCAGATGACAGAACTGCTTGAAGACTATGAATTTGGTGCAGCAGCTCGTCTTATTGAGGATTTCTTCTGGAAAGAATTTTGTGATTGGTATCTTGAGCTGTCCAAATTTGAAGATACTGAGGCCACAAGGTGGACACTCCTTACCGTTTTAAAGGACAGTTTGAAGATGATACATCCATTTATGCCATTTGTTACAGAAGAGATTTGGAGTCTCCTGCCTGACTACGATGGCACATATATTGTTGAAAGTGGTTGGGTGTCTTCTGATGAATATATGTGGGAAGATATCCTTGAAGAGGCAGATAAGTTTATGGAAGTTGTTAGGGGAATAAGGGCACTGAAGGCAGATATAGGCCTTGGCATGAAGAAAGTGCCTATGGTATATGTTAAAGGTGAGGGTTTAGATGAGTTTATCCAGAGGTGGGGCAAATACATTGAAGGTCTTGCCAAATTGGAGAGCCTTGAAGGTGTAGACACAAAACCCCATGGTGCCTATTCTGTTGTTGCCCGTGATATTGTGCTGTATTTACCCCTTGAAGGACTCTTGGATATTGAGGCAGAGAAGAAGAGACTCCAGAAAAAACTTTCTGGGCTTGATAAAGAGATATCTCGTAGAGAAAAGAAGCTTGCCAATGAAAACTTTGTGAAGAAAGCCCCGGCTGAGGTTGTGGAGAAGGTAAAGGCAGAGCTTGAAGATCTTCGTGGTCAAAAAGAAAGGGTTCTTGAGCACCTAAAAGACTTAGAGGCATAAAGATAAAGGGGAGTCCCAGGCTCCCCTTTTTACATATTCATATGCTTAAGAATGTCCTCTATACGAGGTTTGACACCCTCCAGTATTCTATCCAGTTCTTCTATAGGGTGGGTATATATGAAAGATTTCTCCGTATATCCTCTTTCCTTTCTTATCATGTTTATGAAAGACTCAGAGAATGTGTTGTTGGCAAATAGCCCATGTAGATATGTACCTATAATGCGGTCTTTGTAGTATCCGTCAGGGTTTCCATTTAGCATGAGAAAAGGTGGGTCTGTTTCTGTTATGCCGTGGTGTATCTCATACCCCGACACAGCTATACCACCGGTGACGGGGATATCTTTCATAACATAGCCCTTACTGAGTCTCAGTATTTTGTCTTTTCTAAAAATGGTGTTGCCGGGTATTAGCCCCAGCCCTTTATATACACCAGGTTTATCTTCAATGCCCTCTTTATCTACGATGCTTTCTGTTAGCATCTGAAATCCACCGCATATGCCGATGATATATGCACCACTTTCCCATGCTTTCTTTATAGACTTATCTATACCCATGCTTCTAATAAATCTCAGGTCTTCAATAACCTTTCTTGAACCCGGTAGTATGACCACATCTACATTTTCTATCTCATAGGGATTGACCGTGAATATGAGGTTGACCTTGCCTATCAATGGGTCAAAATCATCATGATTGGCCATGTGAGATGTTTGAATAACGGCCACAGTAATATCGTTTGGGATACGGGGTATATTTCTCTTCAGTGCATCCTCTTCGGGAAGATTGTGATGAATATATGGTAAGACAACTGTGGGTATACCATATCTACGGTAGAGGTAATCTATTCCCTCTTTCAGTAGACTTTCATCGCCCCTGAATTTGTTGAGAACAAATACCTTAATGTGTTTTTGCTCTTCTGGAGATAACAGCTCCATTGTGCCTACAATCTGTGCAAAGCTACCACCTCTGTCTATATCGGCCACGAGTATTCCGTCGGCGTCTGTGTACAGAATGGGTTTTATATTGGTGATGTCGTATTTTTTCAGATTAATTTCAGCTGGAGAACCGGCACCTTCAATAACAATGTAGTCGTGTCTTTTCATCAGTGTGTCAAGGTTTGCTTTAATAATTTCCCATAACTGTTCCCGATCTTTGCTTATCCAGTTTTTACTGTCTATGCTGCCAGCAGGTTTACCGTTTATTACCATGTAAGACTGTGTTGGTGCTCCCGGTTTGAGAAGAATGGGATTGTATATAGGTGATGGAATAACCTCTGCTGCCAATGCCTGATAGTATTGAGCAGAAGACATTTCATAACCCTCTGGGGTCACTTTGGCATTAAGGGACATATTTTGTCCCTTAAAAGGCACTACATCAAGATGTAAGTACTTTTTCATGTATCGTATAATTAGTAAAGATACAGTTGTTTTACCGGCACCACTCATGGTGCCCAGCACACCTATGGCCTTTTTCATGCGAACAGTCCCACCTGAACTTCTTCCAGTGTATCGGCATCAATAAGGAGTGGCTTGCCGTGTATGGGTAGTGCCACATTGTATATGAGAAACGGATTTTTCGTTTTCCATACCCGGGCGTGGTGACTATGTCCGTGAATGGTAATAGTAGGGGGATTTTCTTTCAGTGCATCACACAAACGCATGCTTGTTAGCCCACCCTTATCGTGGGTTTCTTCAATGGTAGTTTCGCATACACCATAGTGGGTTAGAAGTATTGTGTATGGGGTTTTTGCCTCTTTTATGGCCTGCTTTATCCACTCTATGCGCTTTGCATACCGCTTATGTATGTCGGGTATATTTCTTTTTTGCCAGCTTGTAGGTCTATCAAGCACACCTTCTGTGCCTATGATGGTGAAATTCCCGAGAGTATATATTTCATCTTCTAAGAAGACGATATCAGAAAGAACCTCCGGTAGGTGCTTTCTTACAGGTTCTTTGTCGGCGTTGCCCCATACAGCGATGACAAGAGAGGGTTTCCACACATGCATCATTTTTTCATACCACTCTATAAATGGCTGGTAGACAGCTCTTTTGGTAAGGTCGCCGGCAATAAAGAGTACATCTATTTTCGGCAGTGGTAGTGTGAGCATATGGTAGGCATCTCTGGCATACATGGGGATGTGTATGTCCGATGTGAAGGCAAATATCACCTTTCTCACCTCTGTCCCATTTCTTTAACAACCTCGTTAAGATGTCTCATGATGGTGTCTTCTATGATGGCTACAGTATCTGCATCAGTTGCCGTCACATCTATATCTATTTTTCCGTCTAGAATATCTGCCACCACGCGGCGTGCTGTTTCGTAGCCTATGGCTTTGGCAAATTCTATATCTTCTTCGCTATTTCTATCAAGCTGAAAATAGCTGATAACGCCCTCTTCACACACATCGGCCACCTTTGCCCCAAACTCTATAAGGTCAAGAATATATTCCTTTTCCATCGCATATGCCTCCTTTGTATTCCATATTTTTATGCATAGTCTAATGCTTATGATACAATGAAAGTGTAGGTTATTCCTCATATTTAGGGAAGGGAGGGATGTTCTCTTGGCCCGCATAGGCACAATCCTCGGTGAGCCCGGGGAAAGACTTCTTCTTATGGGTAATGAGGCCATTGCCCGTGGTGTTCTTGAGGCCGATGCTGCAGTTGCCAGCACATATCCCGGTACTCCATCGTCTGAAATTCTTATGGTTCTTTCAGAAGTAGCTCCTAAGGTTGGGCTTTATGCTGAATATTCTACCAATGAAAAGGTTGCATTTGAAGTAGCTCTTGCAGCATCATGGAATGGACTCAGGTCTGTTGTCACCATGAAGCATGTTGGTCTCAATGTTGCAGCAGATTCGTTTATGTCTGCTGCGTATCAGGGAACAAAGGGTGGTATGGTTGTAGTGACCGCCGACGACCCCAGCATGTGGTCTTCTCAAAATGAGCAAGACAACCGCATGTATGCTATGTTTGCCAATGTTCCTGTTCTTGATCCTATGGATCCACAGGAAGCCCTTGAGATGACAAAATATGCCTTCCAGCTTTCTGAAGAGGTTGGTTCTCTTGTTATGCTTCGTCCTACAACAAGGGTCAGTCATACAAGGGCAGATGTTAAGATTGGTGATCTTCCGGAGAACAAGAAGAATGCCGTAAGACTTTGGGGACACTTTGAGAAAAATCCAGAGAAATATGTTGTTCTCCCTGCTCGTGCAAGAAAGATGCATCCAAAGGTTCTTGAGCGTATAGAGAAGGCAAGGGAGATTCTGGAAAATGCTCCATTTAACTGGGAAGAGGGTAGTGGAGAGATAGGTATCATTGTATCTGGTATCTCCTATGTCTATTTGAAAGAGGCTATTCACAAACTTGGCATTGAAGATAGGGTTTCTATACTCAAGATAGGCACACCATTCCCACTTCCACTGAAGAAAGTGGAGAACTTCCTCAGAAAGTTTGAGGGAGGAAAGGTACTTGTTATAGAGGAACTTGAGCCTGTTGTTGAAAATCAGGTGAAAGTCCTTGTATATGACAAAGGTATTAATGTAGAGATTCACGGTAAAGATTACATTCCACGTATCTATGAGATGACAACACGCCGTATTATAGAGGCTCTTGAGAAGTATCTTGGCATGAAGCATGATGTAGACTTTGCCGCTATTGACGAGCACTTTAAGAAGGTATCTGAAAAACTTCCACCAAGACCACCAACACTGTGTCCTGCATGTCCCCATAGAAATACATTTTATGCTATTAAGAAAAATGCCAAAGGCAAAGGTATTTATACAGGCGATATTGGTTGTTATTCTCTTGGTGCACTGAAGCCTCTTGAGACAATGGATACTATTGTTGCAATGGGTGCTTCTATAGGTCTTGGTACCGGTATGGCACATGCTCAGAAAGACAAGAGGGTTTATGCTATCATTGGTGATTCTACATTCTTCCACACAGGTCTTTCTGCCCTTGCCAATGCTGTGTATAACAAGGCACCCATGACAATTGTTGTGCTTGATAACCGTATCACTGCCATGACAGGTCATCAGCCCGATCCGTCTACAGGACTGACAGCTACTATGGAACCAACTAAGTTTTTAGACATAGCTGAGATAGCAAAGGCTATGGGGGCAGATTATGTGGCTGTTGCCGATTCCTACGATATTCCAGAGCTTCTTAAGGTACTGGAAGAAGCTGATAAACATACTGTATCTGTTGTTGTATCCAGACAGCCGTGTTCGCTGCTCAGAACCCGTATACAGAGGAAGAAGGGCGAGTCTTGGCCTATCTATCAGGTTGACCCAGAGAAGTGTACCGGTTGTAAGGTCTGTATTAATGCCCATGGTTGTCCTGCTATTTCCTTTGATAAGGAAAAGAATGTGGCAGTAATAGATGAGGTTATGTGTTGGGGATGCTCTGGCTGTGCTCAGGTATGTCCATTTGATGCCATTTATGAAAAACTGCCAGATGGTGGCAGGAAGTACGATGTCCTTGATGAAGAGAACAAGAGGAGGTGGCAGCAGTGGAATTCAATGTTGTAATATCTGGTGTAGGTGGTCAGGGTATTCTCACAGCTGAGCATCTCCTTGCCCAGACTGCTCTTAGAAAGGGATATAAGGTTAGAGCCGGTGAGATTCATGGTCTTGCCCAGAGATTTGGTAGTGTTGTAGCCTTTGTAAGATTTGGTGAAACTGTTTACGGTGGTAGTGTGCCAGATGGCATGGGGGATATCATTCTTGGATTTGAGCCAGTAGAGACTATGAGATATATCAACTTTGTTAAAGATGGTGGTGTTGCCGTTGTTAATACAAAGAAAATTCCACCTGTACAGGTTTCTATGGGGCTTTATGAATATCCGTCTTGGGAAGAGATAAAGTCATGGCTTGATGAGAGAAATATTAAACTTATTGGTATACCTGCAGAAGATTTGGCACTGAAGGCCGGTAGTGCACTGGCAGTGAATACTGTCATGGTTGGTGCCGCTATTAAGCTTGGCCTTTTGCCATTTGAGCCTGAGGATATCAAAGATACTATTAAGGAAATATTCCCAGCAAAACTCCACGATCTGAACTTTAAGGCGTTTGACCTTGGCTACAAGGCAGAACCTGAAATAGTGTAAAAATAAAGGGGGCTACTTTTGAGCCCCCTTTATACTACCTAAGGAATGATTCTTACCCCGTCTGGTGGTATCCACTTCACCGTGCTATCCATTGTTTCAGATATGAATCTTATTGGCACAAATGTGCGGTTTTCGTATATGAGGGGTTTAGCCGATAGTGTAATATTTCTTCCATTTACAGATGCTACCTGAGAACCTTCATATACTGTCATCGTAATACTTTCTCCTGTGGGTTTTCTTACACTAAAAGATGTTTTACTATTTATGGCATCTTTCATGTAGATTTTTATTGTCTTACTATTTCCTGTTATAGTGACAATACGATTTTTGTTATCCCAGTCTACTTTATACCCGAGTCCTTCAGCTACAAATCTTATAGGTACGAGACTTCTGCTGTATCTTGGGTCTATGAAAGGAAATACTCCTTTGTCCATATGGGCGATTTTACTTCCTTTGAGATAAATGCTATTCCATATTCTTAGTGTAATGGCATTGTTGTATGGGAATGCAGTTTCTATAATCTGGCCATCTTCATCTATACCTGATACATTGCCATACACGATTTTGCCAGTATATATCCAACCTGCACTAAAGAGTATGTCATATGGTGAAGATGTAATACCCCAGAGTTCTTCTTTTGTAGAAGAACCTCCCCATGCCTTTTCATATCTGACTTTTCCGTATTCTGTTAGCGAGACTATATAAAAATCCTCGCTACCTGAATATCCCTTTATCTCTTTGCTGGTAGTATATCCGGTGGCAACAGGTCCTAAAAATGTTGTTGTGATATCAAACAATTCATCATCAGAAGTGCCTCCCATTGGTTTTATCCATCTCAGCTTTCCATCGTATGTCAGTGCTGCAATAAGACCGTCTGATGACATGCCGCTTTTACCATGAAATCCCTTAATATTCCCTGAAAATGTTGTGCCGGCTATATACAGTCCTGTTGTGTCTCCTGTTATACCATAACCGTAATCGTAGTCCTTTCCGCCAAGTGTTTTTTGCCATATAATATTGCCATCTTTGTCAAGCTTCATCACCAGTATGTCTGTAAGAAAGTCTGAAGAGGTGCTACCAACAATGTATATGTATCCATCTTTTACAAAGATGTCGTTAAGCTCTGTACTATCTCCTACATGTATACATTCAGACCATAGAAGATTACCATTGGTGTTTATCATTGCCACAAAGCCTTCCCCATCTTCTCCACATGGAAATGTGCCGGAGGTGGAGTTTGTATTGCCTATAATTACAAGATTTCCGTCTATATAGGCAATACCACGGGGTTCGTCTGTGCCATTGCCACCTAATGTTTTGAGAAATATTGTCTTCCCTGTTTTCATATCTACTTTGGCGAGAAAGACATCGCTGGCATCATATCCGTCATCTACTGCACCTGTGCTATAAATGCATCCATCATGTTCTACTGAGGCAATGCCTATAGCACCACTATTGGGTAGTAGTGTTTTACTAAGTATTTTTTTACCTAAGGGGGTCCAAACATCTATCTGAGGATATTGACTCATGCTATAGCCTGTTGCGATAACATAGCCATCGCTACTATAGCTTATGGATAGATAAGCATCGTCTCCGCTTTCATCATATGTGAAATTCCATAGGGACGAGGCACTGCTGATTGGTATGGATAGAACAAGTATCAGGGCTACAAGTATAGCAATATATCGTATAACTTTCATGCTACCACCTCCATTTATGTATACGCAGAGAAGGTGCTATT
>Ga0256836_1000641_pt1 | contig 17659 bp, 20 predicted proteins | sample 4561380metaG_FD_185974 | JGI IMG/M metagenome (GOLD analysis project Ga0256836, IMG submission 185974) | Hydrothermal vent microbial communities from Guaymas Basin, Mexico - 4561-380 | ecosystem: Environmental > Aquatic > Marine > Hydrothermal vents | place: Mexico: Guaymas Basin | collected...
AAAGATGCTTTTTGATAAGTTTGAAAATGTAATTTTTATAAAAACAAATGATTTTTCAAGAGTAATGAAAAAGATTTTAAAAGAAATTCAAAATTATAATATAGAAAATAATACAGAATATAGAACAAAAGTATACTCAATTGGAATAGAAACTTTTGAAGGTATTAAATTTCAAAAAGATGAGTTGATAAAAGCAATTAAAAATAACGAAGAAGTTGTTTATATTTTTAGAAACTTTAATCCGCTTACTGATGATGAAATAGTGCATTTCCAAGAAAAATATGTAATAAAAAATAATTGCCCTGTAAAGATTGTAATAGTAGCTGATAATATTGAAATTTCAAATGCAATTAAACCATATATTAAAGTTGTAGAAGATTATTATCCAAATGAGAATGAAATCCCTCCAAATTATCAATTTATTCCTTCTCTTACTTTACATGAAATTATCAAAGCAAATGAAAATAATAAAATAGAAGAATATAGAAAAAAGCTTATAGAAGATACGGACGGAATTTTAGAGCTTATTAAATACGATGACATAGATAGCCCGATAGGACTTGAAAATACAATAGAGATAATTACAAAGCTTCATCAATCCAAGATGGGAAAAGGAGTTTTATTGGTGGGGGTTCCTGGAACTGGAAAAACTTTACTAGCAAAGCACTTATCAAAGAACTTTCCAGTCATCAAATTCAATTTTGGGCTTGTATACAACAAGTATGTTGGAGAAACTGAAGCAAGATTAAAACGCGTGCTTGATAAGATAGAAAAATTTGACAATTGCTTTTTGTTTATAGATGAGTTTGAAAAAGCAATCGCAAATGGAAATGGAGACTCTGGAGTATCAAAAAGAGTGCTTGGAATGTTTCTAACTTGGCTTCAAGATAGGAGGGCAAATGTTTATGCAATTGCAACGATGAATGATATATCTCATCTTCCTTTAGAGCTCATTCGTCCAGGAAGATGGGATATGATTTTAGGACTTTTACCACCAGGCAAAAATCTCAGAAAGCAAATATCAGAGTATTATGCAAATAAATATGGTTGCAAGATTATAGAAAGAATAACAAATATTGAAGATATTACTCCAGCAGATATTGAAAACTACTATAGACTTTATTCAATTCTCGGAGAACAAGCGCACAGAATTGTTAAATTTACGAAAGATATAATGCCAGAAAAAATAAAATTAATAAAAGAATTTGTGAAAAAGTATGCTGTGCCGGTATATCAAGAAGAAGACAATTTAGAGGTAGATTATATTTAATAGTTTTAAGAGAAAGGGAGGTGGAAGATGAATATGTATACTTGGCAAAAAGAATGTATTAAAAAAATAAATGGAAAAGATGCAATAATCTCTGCACCAACAGGTGCAGGAAAAACAAAAGTAGCCTATACATATATGGACGTGAAAAATGCAGTTAAAGGGAAACATAAGGTATTTTATACTGTTCCAATAAAAGCTCTTGCAAATGAAAAATATGATGAGCTTAAAGAACTTTACGGAGAAGAAAATGTAGGAATTAGAACTGGAGATGTTGTAAAAAATGAAAATGCCCCAATTTTGGTTTGCACTCAGGAAGTTTATACAAGACATTATGTTAAGAAAAATTTAGATGCAAAAATTATTGTAGATGAGTTTCACTATATTTTTACAGATAAAAATAGAGCAAGAGCATATATTGATGCTTTTCATTACGCGAATAAGAAACATAAGTTCCTTATACTTTCTGCAACTTTAGGACGCCCTAGTGTAGTAAAAAATTATTTAGATAGAATTTCAAATAGAAATTTTGAGCTTTATGAAACTAATTTTCGTCCAACAAAATTAAATTTCACAGACAAAGAATACTCTCTTGAAACATTACAAGCAAATACTCTTGTATATGCTTTTTCTGTAAAAGTATTAGAGTATTTAGCACAATACGCATCTTTATATTTTTCTCCTTTACCAATTTTTAAAAGAAGAAGAATTAAAAGAATAGCAGATAACTATAAAGTGGACCTTTCCAAGTTTCCATATATATCAAGAGGAATTGTAGTTTATCACTCAAAACTTACATACACAGAAAAGAAATTTATTGAGTTTCTTATACGCCAAAATTTAATAAAAGTAGTTTTTGCTACAAATGCACTTGGCGTTGGAGTGAATTTGCCAATAGAAAACGTAGTTTTTTCAATGTTTCACATACCGCAAGGATTAAGGCAATACAGAAAAATGACAAAAATAGAGTTTTTACAACTTGCAGGGAGGGCAGGAAGAGCAGGATATTTTGATACTGGATATGTATCTATACTTAAGCACCCTTACTTTGATTTTGTAGAAGACAACGAAACAAGAAGAAAAATTTATCAAGAACTTTTAGAAAAGGAAATGGAATTTCCAGAAATTTCTCTTTGTCTTGATGTAGAAAAAATTGCAAAATATTTAGTTTCAATTGAAGAAGAAATAAATTACGTGTGTAAATATTCTCTTCCAGAAAGAAATTACGAAGAAGTAAAATTAGAAGCGTTTAATATTTGTAAAGAGTTAGAAAATGTAGGAGAATATAGAAAATATTTTATAGACTTTTACTTACCAGAATTATCAATAGAAGAAAATGCAACTGTTATTAAGTATTTACTTTCAAATGTAAAAACTAAATCAATTTCAATTGATAAGTGTAAAACTGAAACTTACAAATACATTGAAGTTGATGCACTTTCAATTCCAATTTCTAGACCAGATGCAATTACAACGCTTCTTCTTAAAAGAAGAGTAGCAAAAGCTCTTTTAAACAGGGTAGTTAATAATATGGAAGTAGATGTTAAAAATATTAATAAATTAGATGAAATGATAAAAAGATTAGACCCACTTTTACTTATTTAATTTTATCTTGACAAAAAAGATAAATTGCAGTATTTTTATCTTAGATAAAAAGATAAAAGGGAGAAAAAAATGAAATCATTTATTGCAATTTCAAAAAAAGGAGAGATTAAAACTTTCCATAGTGATTTTAATTTTCTTGAAAAGGAAATAAAAAAAACGAAAGTAAAAAGAGTATCTCATATTGTTCCGGAAAACATTTTTCTTCGTATTTTTTTTAAACTTTTGCGTTTTCTTTTTTCAGATACTTCATTTATTGCAAGTTGGACGAGAAACTGGAAATGCAATTGGTTAGTAATTTTTTCAGACGGCGAGTGTTTTGGTCCATTTGAAAATAGAGAAGAAGCAATTAAGTTTGAAAGAAAATATTATATTGAGAAAAAAATTAAAAAATAAAAAAGTAGAAAGGAGGTGGAAAATGATAAATACTAATTATGCCTTTTTAGAAGTAAAAGATGGGTCTCGTAATGTATATGTGCCAGTAGACCCAAGAGATTTTCGCAAAACCAAAGAGTATGATTTTTGTATTATTGAAGGAGTAGCTAAAAATCAAGCTTTGCCTAATGGAATATATATTATAAAGATAAAAAGATTTATTAAAGATAAAAGAAAAAAGGAAATCCCAATTGCTGAGAAATACTGGTATGCGGGAAGAAATATTTTAGAGCATGCAATTTTTATCTATGAAAATCAAAAGTTTATTTATTTATTTGATACAGACACATACCTAGATTTGGCTTTGAAAGTGGGATATGGAGATAAGGAGTTAGAAAAAATAGGGAAAAGATATTTTATACCAGAGCGGCGGATGTGTCATTTATTAGTTAACCTCTTTTATATTCTTGATAAGGATATAAAGGATATAAATTCTTTACCCTTTGAAATTGATAAAGAAGTTTTTAAAGTAATTTTGGAGGATAAAGAGCTTTTAAATGCACTTTTAAATATAAAAGATTTATTTGATGACGAAGAAAAAGAAATACTTATGCAAAAGTTAGAAAAAATATTAGAAAAATTACAAGGAGGTGGAAAAAATGAGTAAAGTAATTACAGGAGTAATTGATTTGCCATTTGTTAATTTAAAAGATACAGATACAATCTATGAGCTTCTTCTCTTTTTACAAGAAAATGGACTTATAGATAAGAATTGGGAAATAGATTTTAAAGAAAATTATGTTGAACTAAAACATAAGGAAAAAAATTGGACCTGGATAAAGATATACAACGATGCGACAATTAAGTATGACAATCACTATGGAATAACAGAAGAATTTAAAGATAAAGTGTTAAAACTCATAAACGAGTATTATCCAATGTATAAAAAGACATTAGAAATACTAGAAAATCCAGAACTTTCACAATACAACAAGAAAGTAGTATTTGATAAGGAAAAAGAAGAAATTTGTATAGAAATAGAAGATTTAGTTTAAAAAGGAGGGAAAAAATGGCTAAAGTAGTTTTAAAAATTACAAAAGAAGGGGAAGTTATAGTGGACTCTGATTATAAAGGTGATAAATGTATGAATTCAAAAATCTATAAAACAATTGAAAAAATTTTAGAAAAGCAAGGAGAAATTGATAATATAGAATATAAGTTTGAAAAGCAAAAACAAAATGTAGCTCCCCATATTTCAATTGAAGATTTAATATAATTTTTTTATCTTTTTATTTTGACAAACAAAATAAAATATGTTATTATTATCTTAGATAAAAAGATAAAAAAAGAGATGAGGTAAAAAAATGAAAGAAATAAGTAAAGATTTCCAAGAAGCTTATAATTTCTTATCTTTGATAGAAGATAAAGTAGCAATATATATTGATTTATTGATGAAAATCAATTTATTGTGTAACTCTTTAGAAATGTATCCAAAAGATGAAGTAGCGGAGTTTTCTTTATCTGAATTAGAAGAATATTTAGAAAAGCTTTATTATGAAAACAAAGATAAAATAATAAAAGAGTTTATAGAACCTTTAATTCCCTCCTTAAAAGAAGATGAAATATATATATTAGATAAGTTAAAATATTCAAAATATTGTATTTATGTTATAAAAAAGAAGGAATTAGAAAAAATTAAAATTGTAGATTTATTAAAAATATCAAATAGTAAAAAAGAAATAGCAAAAGCGATATTTTACGATTTGGTGGAAAAACAATTTGTAAAACTAAGAGATTTGAAAAATATAATAGAAATTAGAAAAGAAGGTATAGAAAAATTAGATGAATTTAATTTTTAAATATTTTAAATAAAATAAAAAAAAAGGAGGTAGCAAAATGAACGTAGTAGGATTTGATTTTGGTTTTGGAGAGTGCAAGGTAAAAATGGGAGAAAAAATTCTTCGCTTTCCAAGTTTTATTGCAAAAAGAGTAAAAACTTATGATGAAGAAGTGGAAAATGTAGTGAGTTATCTTGGAGAAGAGTACGTTTTAGGAGAAGAGGCCATCTACGAACCGGCCTTCGTAGAAATTGCAGATATAAAAGATTTAGTGTCTTATCTCCCAATTTTTCTTTTATTTATTAAAAGAAAACTCAATTTAAAAGGTGGAGAAAAGTTAGTTTTTGGACTTCCACCAAAATATAAAAATTATAAAGAAAAAGTAGAAAAAATTATTCAAGATGAAAATCTTACTCCTTTAGTGGTGCCACAAGGCTTGGGGATTTTTTATGATGTGTTAAATGTATATCCAGATTTAAATGAAGCAAAAGATGTTTTAATATTAGATATAGGATTTAATACGCTAGATTATTTGCTTTTAGTAAAAAAAGGTGATGTATGGAAAAAAAGAAAATCAAACACTTTTGACAATTTAGGAGTAAAAAAGGCGGTATTAATATTTAGAGAGCTTCTTGAAAACGAGTTTTTGAAAAACATGCCGTTTCAAAAGTTAAATGAAGTTTTTAAAAAAGGATACATAAAAATTGAAGGCTATAAAATAGATTTAGAAAAAGAGAAAAAAAGAGCAATCTCTAGTTATTTAGAAATTATTAAAACAAAATTAAAAAATGAAGTAGGAGATTTTATAAAGCTAATAGATAAAGTAGTAGTAGCGGGCGGTGGAGCATATTTAATAGACAAAAATGAAATAAGAAGCGACCTTATAGTTCCACCCGAGCCTGAGCTAAGCCAGGTTCGGGGATATGAAATACTAGGAAAAAGCATAGGGGGCTAATGTCCCCTTCTTTTTTATCTTTTGATATAATTATAAATGATAAAAGAATAAAAAGCTAAGGGAGGAAAAAATGAAGAAAAGTAAAAATAAAAAAGAAAGAAGAATATATGTATATAGCACAGAAGACAATATATTTTTTAAGCTTCCAAGAGGAGTTAGAGCATCTTTTTTTAATGTGCTTATAAAAAAAATAGATAGTGAGATAAAAAAAAGGAATTTAGAAAAAGAGCTAAAAGAAGAGGTAATAAATATAATAACTGAAGTAGAAGATGGAGAAGAAAAAGAAAAAGAATTTGAAAGAATTTGGGAAAGGTTATTAAAACTGATTTATTGTGGCAATAAAAAAGCTTTAAAGGAAAATAAAGAGGATAAAAAGGAAAATAAAGTAAAAGTGGAAGTAGATTTAGATAATATTTGGTGAAAAAAAGGGGGTAAGATATGATAGAGATTATAATGGTGTTAAATAATTTAAATACTCCACCACTTCCAAGCGTAAAAAAAGAAATTATTGAAAAGCAATTTGGAAAAAAAGGAAAAATAGAAAGGTTATATTTAATTGGAGACACAGAAAAAGTATTTAAAATAAAAAAATATGGCTTTGTAGGAAAGCTAAAAAAAGAAGATAAAGTATATATATTAAAACCAAGATATTTGAGAGTGGAAAAAAGAGATAGAGTATATATATATATTTTTGATAAATATAACGATTTAAAAAAAGTGATAATAAAGGGAAAAAGTAGGCAAAGTGAAGAAAGGGAGTATAATGTAATAGGTGTAAAATATATAGATTAAAAAAAAGAGGGAAAACAATGAGAAAAATTATAACTCTAAGTATATTTTGTATATTTTTTATATTAATAAGTAAAGGGGAATGTAAAGGTCTTAATTTAAATAGTGCTATAAGTAATTATATAAGTAGCAATTTAAATTTTGATATTTCAAATATATTTAATTTAGGAAGTAATGATTTAAATTTTATTAAACAGCTTCTCTCAGGAAATCCTTTAAATGCTGTAAAAAATTACATAGATGCTTGTTCTAATCCAGCGACAATGTGGTTTCCATCTTCCTATTCAAATATGTTTTATGTGTGTTTTCCCGCCCCTTCAAGCACCAATTGTGCGTTTTATAACATTTTAAAAGGAAATTATAACCAAATATTTAAGTATAGTTATGGTAATTGCATTTATTTAGATATGAATAAAAATAAACTTTTAAGTTTATTAAAAGACTCAGATTACAAAACAAGTGGAATTTTGGAAAAATATGTAAAAGGGAAAGTAAAAGGAATATTGAAAAAAGAAGAGGAAAAAATAGTAAAAAGAATGATAAGAAAAAATCCTGCAAGTGAAAGTGCAAAAGGACTTATAGTGTCTTTTGATAAAAAGACACAAGAAGAAATAGATAATGAAAAAACAAGTATGATAGATACATTAAAGCTGTCAGAATATTCTGCAAGTAAAGATAAAGATGATAAATATAAATTTAATGAAGATTTTTATAACTATAAAGAAACAATACATTATAATGCGTTTAACAACTTTGAGATAGTAAAAGATGAAAATTTTGTAAAAAAATTAGATGATGTAGAAAGAGGAAAATATTCTTATTTTCTTTACAAGCAAATGATGGTAGAGGCAAGCATAAAAGGGTTTATAAAAGAGCTAGGAAGTTTAGAAACAGAGCTTAAAGCGATGGAAAAAATGATAGATGAGGTATGCAATTATAATGCAAATTTTGAAATAAAACCTTTTACTTTTAAAAGTGAAGGAAATAATAATTTAGTAGAAAATATTGAAAGTAATTTAAATTTAAATGCTATAGCAAATAGTGGAGCACTTGGAAGTATAACTGGAGGAAGTATCTTTGGAGGTAGTTGTTGTCTTTGTGCTCCGGCAATAAATAGTGTGAGAGAGGCGGTAGTTAAAGGAAGTCAAGATATAATAAAAGAGATTGCAAAATCAAGTAAAAATATAATAGACGAGCTAGAAAAAGTAAAAAATAAGTTAATAAAAGAAAAGATAGCAGAAACAAATTATAAAAAAGAAGTTTTAAAAGGGATATATATGGATAAATTAGCATTTCAAAAGCAAGCCTATTGCACTAGTTTAAAAATAAATTATTTAAAGTTAAAAATGAAAAGTTTAGAAATAAAGCTTTCTCTTTACAATTTACTATCTACAGAAAGTAATGTGTTAAAACAAGATTATGAAAAATTAAAAAGAGAAGTTTTATCAAAAGAAACAATGGGATTAGAAAATGTTAAGTAAGATTTTAAAAGGAAAAATAATTTTGCTTTTATTTTTAAAAATAGTATATGCAGACCCTCTCTGTGCGATGGTAAATATTATGTGTAAACCTCTGCCCGGCTTATTTTGCGGATTAATTTGTAGTTATACATGTAATCCAAGTTTAATATTTTTATCCTGCACTTGGGAATGTTGTAGTGAATGTGGAAAAAGTGATGTTCAAATGACCTTATCGTCTTACGCTTTTCCTCCCTTAACTTTAGCAATAAGTATAAATGGAAATTTAATAAAAGAAAAAATAAATAGTGAAAGTTTAAATATTAATAGAAAGTTAGAAGACATAAAAAATGATATAATAAAAGTAAATGTAGCAAGCACAAATTATTTAACAAAAGTAAAACAAGGTTTAGAAACAAAAAAAATAGCTTTAGAAAAGCTTTATAGATGCGCTTTAGATAAGATGAAAGAGCTTTCTATAAAAATGAACGCATTAGAAAATAAAATAAAAATTTATAAATTAGAGGTTGAAAGTGAAAAATCTATTAAAAATAGCTATAATAGTGCTTTTAATAAATAACGCTAATGCTTATGAATACAAAGAAGTTTATACATCTATAACATGTCCTATATTAAATGAAACGCAAAGAGCACAAGTTATATGTCCCCCTTCTTTTACTTTGGTGATAGACACACCCTACTACTATGGTTGTGAAAATTATGAAACAAAGCAAATATGTGTATATCCGAAAGATTTAAAAAAGGTAGAAGTAGATAAAAAATTAATAGATATAATGAAAAAATTAGATACAAATAATGAGGAGAGTTTAAGTGAGTATTTTGTAAAGCTAGCTACCTTTGATGTAGATACATATAAAAAGCTAGAGGAAAAAGATAGTGAAGCAACCTTTTTCATAGGAACAGCTTTTAAATTTCAAGAAGCTTTTTATAAATTAAGTTTTGTATTATTTTTAATATTTTTAGTATTAAGCCAAGTATCTTTAATTTATAATTATATAATAGCCTCGTTAGATGTAAAAGAGCAAGATTTTGTAAGACAAAAGCTTTTAGAAGTAAAAGAATTTGCAATTTACAAAAGTATTCCATTTTTAAGTTTTTTTGTGTTTGCTTTAGTTCCAATAAAGAAAGGAGAAATCCACTCTGAGCCCTTACTAATATCTTTTTTAAGAGATATTTATGTAAAGAGTGTAAAAGTAGCAGATGAAGTAAGTTATAAGCTAACTGAGAATGTAATAAAAGAAAAAATAGCAAAGAAAGAAAAGGTATTAAAAGAAAGATTAAAAAGAATAAGAAAGAAAATAGAAATAGAAAAAGAAAGAATAAAAGAGCTTGAAAATACATTAAAGGTGTGCCAAAAACAGTATAATACTTCTACCTTTTTGCTTTCTCCCAACTACTATAATCTTTTATCTTGTCAAGAGGAATATAGTAAGTGTTATACAAAAGGTTATTGTAGGTATATAGAAACTACATATTTAAATGAAATTAATAAATATAATGCACTTGTAAAAAACTACAATATTTATGTTTCTTTCTTAAATGACAAAATAAAAAGTAATTTAAATGAAATAGTGAAAAATTATCAAAAATATATAAATGATGTGTCATTAAAAGGAGAGATAGCAAGGTTAGTTTATGCTGAAAGGAAACTAGGATTTTTAGCTTTTCCCCTTTTTACAAGCGTATCTTTAGGAGTAGATTTTGCAAATGATGAAAGTATGAAAGTGGATATAGAAATAGAGGAGAAAGGAATAGTTTCAGAAACTTTTAAATTAATTGCAAAAACTTTATTTTATATTTCTGTTCCGCCGGGAAATATGATATATGAAGCAATAGATAGATTTAAAAATAAATTATTTGATGTAGATGTTTCAAGTTTATTTAAAAATATTTTTAATCCCTTAGCTTTAGCGTCTGGGTTAATTGCAAAAGCGGTATCTGAAGCTTTATCTCCGACAATGAGTGTGCTAATCGCTCTTTTAAGTTATAAGATAGTAAAAACACTTTTTATGCTACTACCTGCTTTTGCAATAGCACTTGTTACAATTTTTAAATTTCTAAGTTATCTTTTAAATGTATTTAAATCTTTAATCTCTTCAATGCTTTTAGTTGTATTTGCTCCAAGCAAAGAAAAATTTAAAAGACATTTTGAAACATTTATGTATAATGTATTTTATTTAAGTTTATATCCAACATTACTTTTAGCATCTAGTTTTGTTAGTCTTTTTGCTTTGTTTGTAGGATATCATTTAGGAAGTTATATAAATGTTTTTATTCCTTTATCAATCTCAACAAGCTTAGCGAAATTAATTTTCTCTTCAAATATAGTAGCAATTTTGTTAAAATATCCAATAGTAGCGGCTGTGGATTACTTATATTATTTATTTTTAGCGTATTTCATATTTAAATTAACACTTTCTACTCCAGAAAAGATTGCAAATATGCTGGGAATTTCTGCTTTTGCGGGTAGGGAAGAGGCAGAAGCCGAAAGAATATCTGAAAGCGTATTAAAGGGAGGTTTTAAGGTATGAAAAAATTAATAAGCATGGTTATGTGTGTAAGTTTATCAGTAGCAGTGGCAAAAGATTTAAACATAAAAGAATTAGAAAATATGTATTATACTATGGGTTATGAAGCGTGTAAAAAAGATATGCAAAAAGAGGTAAAAAAAGCGTATTTAGAAGGATATAAACAAGGACTTAAAGATGCTAAAAAATATTTAGAAAATTATTTAATGAAAATTTTATCGTATGAAGTAGGAAAATATATGGTGAAAAAGAAGTTAATAACATATCCGCAGGTATTAGAAGTTGTAAAAGATGGAGAAGCAAAGCTTATTATAATTCCGCCTCATGTAGAAGATATAAAAAGTTTAGAGGAAGTATTAAACGAAGGGAAAATATTTCCAATTTATATTATAAAAAATGGAGATATAAAGCTTAGCAATATAAATAAAGCGGAGTTAGAAAAATAATGGAAAAAAAAAGCTACAAAGAGACAAAAGATTTAGTAAGTATATATTCTTATATGAGGAGCTTGCTTATAAATGAGTTTAACAAAATTTTCAAGCTTCAGCTTGTAATAATAATACTAATAATAATATCTCTTTTCTTTTTTAATTTTTTAAAGTTAAAAGCTTTGGAAAGGGAAACAGAAGTTTTAAGTAAATTGCTAAAAAAATATGCCTCTTACGTTTTAGTTGCAACTCCAGACGGTCGGGTAATGATGCTACAAAAAGTAAAGCTCAATCAAGATATGATAGCAGAGTATATAGCAAGTATAATAAAAGAGTATTTAGTATTTGATTTAGTAACATTGACAGATAATTATAAAAAGACATTTTCAAATTTTAAGTCTTTTGTAAAGTATTTAAAAGAAAAAGGAATATTAAAAAAGTTAAAGACGTTTTTTTATAGCACAAAAGAGCTATTAAAATTTTTAAAGCTTTATTATGTTTCTTTATCATCTTTAGCAGATAATATAAAAGTAAAAAACGTGTATATAACTGAAATTAAGGAAGTTAAGCACAAAAAATTAAAAAATTTATATAAAGTAAGCGGGAAAATAAATGTTATACTAACAGTATTAGATGAAAAAAATAAAGCAGAGCTTTACGAAGATGAAGGAGAATTTGAAATGTATGTGGTAATATCACCTTTATATGGAAGTGCTATAAATCCATATGGTTTAAAGATAGTAAAAATTGTAAAATTTCCAGTTTTTACAAGATAGGGGGAAGAGTATGAAAAAGTATTTAATGCCCTTAATTTTGCTTGTATTTATAGGTTGCTCGCCTAATGAAAATTTAAAAGTAAATCAAGTTAAAAATAAAAAAGTTTCAAGTTATAATTATAGTAGTGAATTAGAGAAAGAGAAGGAAGAAATATTTTTAAGTTTTAAAAGAGATATTGATAAAATAATGCAAAATTTTGATAAGATAGCAAAAAGTTATGAGAAAGAAACAGTGAAAAAGTATTTAAAAGTGCAAGGGGAAAAAGAAAACGAAAAGGATAAGTTTTTAAGAGAGTTATTACAAGGGGGGTATTAATGAAAAAGTTATTAAAGGTGCTTTTAATATTAAATTTAAGTTTTTCTTATGGAGCGATATACATATATAATCCTAATAGTATAGGTAATGAGAAGGGAAAAGATATATATTATGAAAAATTAAAATTTAAAGCAAGTCAAGCAAGTGGTGTAGAAGCGGAAGTTTCAAATGAAAAGAGAAAAATAGAGAAAAAGAAAAAGGAAGAAATAAAAAAGAATGAAAAAGAATTTACCGAATATGATGTATATGAAATGCTTGTAAAAAATTATAAAACATCAATAAAAGAAGAAAGTGAGATAATAGATAAAAATGAGCTACTTAAGTTAAAAATGGGAATTACAAAAACTAAAGAAAGTGAAAATATAAATAATGCAAACTTATTGCTAAAACCGCAGGCTACTAATAATTATTTATTTAATATAGCAAGCTTTAATACATTAAGAGGTTATTGTTATTTAGATAAAAAGCTAAAAGTAATAAGTGATACATATTTTAGAGTAAAGTGTTATTTAAAAGATGAAAGAGAAGTAGCTCATTTAGGGGAGCTATTTGGAAGAGTTCATTTAGATTATAGAAATTTAAAAGTAGAGTTTATTCCCTTAGAATTTAGAGAAAAGAATAAAAGCTATAAAGTAGTGGGAAAAGTATTTAAAGAAGATAGAATGACAGATAACATAGCAGACAAAGTAAATAGAAGAATGTTAGAAAAGGCAACAGCACTTGGAATTTCTACCTTCTTATCTTCAAGTGCAAGTGCCTATAGAGAGTATGCGTTAAATAATCAAGTAGATGTATATATGGACGATAATAGGGTAGTATCAAAGAAAAGTGTAGATAAAAATTATCCCTTACTTTACGGAGCTTTAGAAGGTGCAAATGCATTTGTTCAAAGTATAGCAGATATGATAAAGTCTGAAACTAATCGTATGCCATATATGTTTATAATAAATCCACAAAAGCTTTATGTAGAGTTGCAAGTAAAAAAATAGCAAAAACTTTAAAACTTAAGAAATAAATTTTTTTAAAACATTTAAAAAAGCATCTCTGGATACAGGTTTAATTAAAATTTTATCGTAGTTATAATTATTGATTTTACATAAAGTTGAAGTGTCAGAGCTAGCAGTAATGATAATAATTTTAGTGCTTTTGTAGTTATGATTTAAAAACTCTAAAATTTCAAATCCTGAGATATCAGGTAAAATTATATCTAGAAAAACTATATCGTAATGATTATTTTTTAATTTTTGCACGGCTTCTTTTCCAGTTAAGGCAATATCTACATTTATAGAGGGATTAAAAAATCTAATCATTTCTTTCCATAACTTAGCAAGAATTTCAACATCTTCTATAATTAAAACTTTCATTTTTCCTCCTTATTTATTAATTAGTAAAAATAATTTTACTAAAAAATTTATCTAAAAATAGAGATAAGATGGAAGCTACAAAAAGAAAAGGGACAAAAGGGAAAGCTCGTCTTTTAAAAATTAGAGCAAAAATAAGAGAAAAGACGCTTGCAAGGAAAATAGTATAAAAAGTTTTTTCAGGTCCTAAAAATGAGGCAATAAAAGAAGCAGTGATTAAATCTCCCTCTGGAAAAGGGTCTTTTTCAAGAAAAACAAACATAATTTCTCTAAGGTAAAAAAGTAAAAATAAAACCAAAGAAGTATGAAATAAAGGTAAAAAAGAATTTGAGGAAAAACAAAAATACAAGATATTAATAAAAGTTAAAAGTAAGGGTGGTAGTATAGGAATTTCTTGTTTTTTATAGTCTTCATATGCCAAATAAAATAAAGTAAGAAAATTTATAAAAAATAAAAGGAGTTTCACTTATTCCTCCTTATTTATATTTTTCTTTTCTTTTTTAAAGTGAAAGTTAAAGATATTAATTTCTTTTTCAGAGGAGAAAAGCTTACTTTCAATTTCGTTTAAATCCCATTTTAGGGAGAAAAAGGAAGTTGAAAAAACGAACGCTTCGTGTTTTTTTAAAGCTTTAAGTAAATTGAGTTGCTTTTCATTTAAAACTAAAGTATTTTTTGCATCTAAAATAAGCTCATCATTTTCTTTAGCTTTAACTAAGATAATATTTGGTATATTTTGAAAGATATTTTTAGGAATATCAGAAAGGAGTTGAGAGATAAAAATAAGCATAATTTTGTATTTTCTAGCTTCTCTAGCTAGGTAAGAGAAAATTTGAATAAAGTCTTCTTTTGCTTCTCTGTTTTCAAAAAAAGTATGAGCTTCTTCCATAATGTATATTTTATAATCTTTAGAAAAAGATACATCTTCTTTTAAAAAGCGTCTAAGAAGATAAATCATGAAAATAGGAAAAATTTTAAAGTGTTTTATGTAAGAAAGCTCAACATAAACATAAGATTTATTTGAAATATTAAAGTTAGAGTAAAGTGCAAGTTGAGGGAAGTTTTGAGTAATATTTTTTAGGATTGTATATATTTTAAAGTATGCTTTTTTTTCATCTTCATTTAGACGAAGGGAGTTAGCAAGTTGATAGCTTTCGGTAAGTAGGTTATAAAGGGTAATGTTATTTAAAACTGGGAAGTTTTTATGTAATTCTACTTTATAAATATTTTCCGTATCATTTATGTTAAAAAGGAGCTTGGCTGATTTATAGATATGTTTTAAATATTTAATTCTTGACAGTGGGACAACTAGTTTATTATTTTTAAGTTTTTCTAAAAGGGAAATAATAAGCTCTTTTAATTTAGCACGAGTATCGGCATCTAAAATTTCTTTAGAGATAATAAAGTAAGCAAATGAAATAATAGAAATTGCAGTGTCAATATCTTCTTCAGTATCTAAATTTTCTAAAATGTTAAATACCAAATTATTTGGAGAAGCGTAAATAATTTCTACATTTTCATTATCTATTTCTTTAAAAAGAGAAAAAAGATAATAAGCTGAAAGTCCAACATCAAAGTATCTAACTTTATAATTTAAGTTTAGTTTTAAGTTTTTAAAGCTATCTTTATCTATGTTAATATTTAGAAGGTTTAAAAGAAGTTTTTGGGTAAAAACGGATTTTCCACTACCGGTTTTTCCGACTATAAAGGTATGTGGAGCTGTAGCTTCCTTAAAGGAAAACTTAACATAGAAGTTATCTTTATTTTTATAAGCAATATATAAATCTTTATCTTCAGCTGTTTTATTTTTGTAAAATGAAGTAAAAATATAGTTTTTAGCTTGTGAAGTAGTAATTAGAAAATCGTTATTAACAGAAAAAATTTTGAATGGAGAATTTAAAAGAATTTTTTCTTTTAATTTTATAACTTCAAAAAAGTTAAGCGATGCATTTTTAAAAAAGTTATAAGCTTCCTTAAAGTCGTAGGTAAATAAAAAGGAATTAAACAAAACAAGAGATATTTTGTTATTCTGGTAAAGCTCTTTTAATTCGTTGAAAAAGATAAAAGCTTCTTTATCAAATTTAGCTGAAGATACAATTTCATTTAAAACAAAATCTAGTCTATTAAATCTAAAAATCATAAAAAGAGTAGCATTATTAAGCTCTTTTAAAGCTTTTTCAAAATCAAAAATTTGGTAATAGCTAGGGATTGAAGCAAAAACTTTAATATTAAAATCAATAGAATTTAAGAAAGCTTTATTAAATGTATTTACAAAAGGAGAAAGCAAAGCATCTTTTTCATCAATTTTAAAATGTTTAAAGTAAAATTCTTTATTATCAAAAAAGCCTTCTTTATTGTATTGAAGTGAAAGTGTAAAAGCGTTTAGAAGTTTTTTATTTTCAAGTTTTTCTAAAGTTGAAATGGTGCTAAGCTCTTTTTGAAAACTTTCTGAAAAAGTGGCAATGTAAGCTTTGTAATGTTTTATATTAGTTTTTGTATCTTTTGCAATGTTAAAAATGAAAAATAAAAAGTTATTTGGAGTTTTAGAATTTTTTCCTATTTGAGAAAATGTATGCAGAGTGTTTTCATTAATTAAACTTGGAAGTTCATTTTCATTTGTTATTTCAAAAAAATAAAGAGTATCTAAGTTAATTGGATTATTAATATAAAGTTTATCTTTTTCAATCCCTAATAGTTTTATCATATTTTTTCCTCTAAATTTTTTAAAAAGTTAATGATTTTATAAAAGTAAGCTTTAGCTATCAAAGTAATGTTATCCTCTTTTTTAATAATTTCATTTTTTTCAATTTTGATAAACATATTATAAATAAAAAAATAGGAACATACAGCAATAAACATTAATAAAATAGAATTTTTAAATAAAAAAAGTAGTATTAAAAAAATAATAAATCCCTTTTTTGTTAGTAAATAATCAAAAAAGGAAGCTTTCATATGAGTTTGATAAAAATTTAAGTTTCTGTTTATAATTTCATTATTATTTTGCTTCATTTATGAACTCTTTTAAAATTTTATCTACATTTTCTTCATTTAAAAGAATATTTTTTTGTGAAGTTTTATTTTTAGTTTTTGTGTTATTTTCTTTGTTTAGTTTATTTTCATTAGCATTTAATTTAATAGTATCTTTTGAAAGTTTTTCTAAAATAGATGCATTATATTTGTATTTCAAGTAAAGATAAATATTTCTAAGAATTTGGTTTAAATCGTTATATAACTTAATTTTATTAAAGTTAGGATAATCAAAAGAAGAAAGTTGAAGTGTTAAATCTCTTGCCGTTAAAATAAGTTTGTAAATTTTAATAAGTTTATCTTTATCTTCTATTTTTGTATGATAAATAGCTTGTTTTTCTTTTTGATAAATTAATTTAGCAAGCTCTTCAATTTGTTTTGCTACTTCTGTAGCTTTAGTGTCTTTATGCAGTAAATTTTTCACAAAAATAGTTTTAGCGTTAATTCCTAATTTTTGTAATTTTTGTGCAAGATTATTTGCATCTCCTACTTTTCTAAAATCTGCAAATATTAACATATCTTTATCATAAATATAAACTGGATTTAAATACATTTTTTTTGCTAAGAAGTAGTGATATCTAATTTTGCTTTCATCAAGATTTTTTGTGTTTTCATAAACGATGTATTTATTAGAAATAGTTTTAATATTTTCAAGAAGTTCATTTTTAATAGAGTTTATAAGCTCAATAGGGAAAAAGGCAGGAGATTTTACAATGAAGCGGTTATCAAAGATAATTTCTCCATTTTTCTCGTCATAGTAAAGTTTGTATTCAAAAAATGGAGGTAAAACTTTACCTGCAATTAGGAAAATTTTATAATCAAAAACAGAGTTAATTAAATCTTTGTATTTATAAAGTTTGTATTTTATTTCGTTTTCTTTAAACTCTGCGCCCACTTGAAGTCCTTGCAAAACTCCTTTTTT
>Ga0256836_1000644_pt1 | contig 17652 bp, 15 predicted proteins | sample 4561380metaG_FD_185974 | JGI IMG/M metagenome (GOLD analysis project Ga0256836, IMG submission 185974) | Hydrothermal vent microbial communities from Guaymas Basin, Mexico - 4561-380 | ecosystem: Environmental > Aquatic > Marine > Hydrothermal vents | place: Mexico: Guaymas Basin | collected...
AAAAGGCGTAAGTTCTTCCCTTTTAAGGCTTTGAGCTCACTTGAGAAGCCTTTTTTTGAGACAATAACAAAAATATCCGCATCAATATTTGCTTTTTTGGCAAGCTCTTGCAAACGAGTAAGTTCACTCTTTTTGACTTTTGCATTTGTATATTTTGTACTGCCGAGTATAATTTTTCCAGATTTTGTTTTGGCAAAGATATCAAACTCTGCTTCTTTGTCCCAGTAACTTGAAATTTCCGTGATAGGGTCTTCTTTTTCAAAAACTTTTTTGAGTAGTTCATGAGAAAGTTGTGTAAAGATGAGGTTTGTAAACTCTGCTTCTCTATTTTGCCAGCGCTTTTTTACCTCAGAGTAGTCACCGTCACGGATGCCTTTAAAAAGAGGAGAGACAAAAGCAAACCAAAAACGTAAAAAAGGCGTGGTGAAGTAAAGCTTGTTGTCGATTTTTTCATCATCACTCCATGAAGTAAACTCTTTTTTCGGTTTTTCAATACGGATTATTCCTCGTTCAACGAGTTCGGTTACTGCTTTGTCCCCGACCTCTTTTTCTAGTTTTGCACGTTTGTAGCTTGCATGTGTTTTACCGTCACCCATGGCAATAGCACTCAGAAGTGCATGGTAGAGCGGTGCACCACCGGTAATGTCGCTGACATCATTACGAATATAGTTATAGTCTTTGAGTATTAATGTCTCTATAAGCTCATAAGAGGGTTTGGATGTATCTATCTCGCCCCAGCCTACACCGCCGAAAATTGCAAATTTTTCTACTAAATCTTCAAAATTCTTGCTTGGATGCTCTTTGTAAAATATTCTGAACTGTTCTGTAACTGTTTGTTGTTCTGATAAAATTTGAAAGCCTTTAAATAATTTGTACTATTATATCTAAAGCTGACTTTTTTGAAAATAGCTTCCCTCTGAAGAAGCTTGTTTTATAAAACCATCAGGCTCAAAAGAGATGTCGGCATGTCCTAAAAATAAGATACCATTTTCTTCAAGGAGCTCTCTTAGATTTGCTAATGCCTCTTTCTTTTGTTTGTCATCGAAATAGATGAGCATATTTCTACAAAAGATTACTTCAAATTTTCCAAGTCCTTTGAGTACAGTAGCATCAAAAATATTATGTCGTAAAAATGTTGCATGGTTTTTTAATGTACTTTGGCAACAATAATACTTGTCTTTTTTTATAAAATTATTTCGCACAAGTTGCATGGGTAAGTTTGATATGGAACGTTTTGAATAACATGCTTCTTGTGCCAAACTGATTGCTTCACTATTAATATCAATACCTGTAATATGTACTTTGCTTATGTCAGCAAGATATTCTTGCATAAAAAGTAAAATAGAGAAAACTTCTTCTCCGCTTGAAGAGGGTGCGCAAAGGATGTTTTTAATGTTTTTTTCTTTCATAAGCTGTATAAGTATTTTAAAATGTCCAAGCTCTCTATAAAAGTATGTTTCCCCTACACTCAGCATATTTATAAGTTTTTCTTTCATTGTCTCTGAGCTATTGATGATTTTGTGCAGTTGCGAAAAGTCAAAGATTTCATTTTTAATGGCAAATCGTTCAATTTTTCTCAGAGTAATATACTCTTGTCTAGTATAGTCCAGTCCAAATTCTTTTTTAATTTGCGTTAGTATTACTTTTGCTTCTTCATCATTAAAATTTGGAATTGTTTGTTGTTTTTTTTCCTCTATTATGGCTGCTTTTTTTCTTTTTTTTAACCATGAAAACATACTAACAACTCTCTTTTTGTATATCTTGGATGATTTCGTTTATACTCATGACATGTAAAGCTGCTCCCATCTCTTTGGCACTTTTTGGCATACCATAGACGATAGATGTTTGCTCATCTTGCGCAACAGTTTTGTAGTGAGCTTCTTTGAGTGTGAGCATACCTTTTGCACCATCTGCACCGATACCACTTAAAAGATACGTGACTATTTCAATATCATGGAGTTTGCTAGCAGACAAAAAAAGTTCATCTATTTGAGGATGATAGTAGCTTTTGACATGAGTATTCTTTTGTAAAAAAAGAGTGTTATGTGTGAAGTAAAATTCTGATGTATCTTCAAGAACATAAATATTTCCATCTGTGATTTTTGTTTCTTGTGTGACTAGTGTAACGGCTATACTGGAATTAAGCCGATGCAACCTCTTTGCAAAAGATACTAAATGGTGCGCTTCCATATGCTGTACGATGATAAGCGCTGCATGCGGAACTTCTTTAAAAGAGCCAATAATTTTTTCAATAAGTCCCGGTCCTCCCGTAGAGGCACCGATGAGTATAAGTTTACTAAGCTTTGAAAAGATCAAGTTTATGGTTCAATTCTTCTGTAAGTTTACTAAGGTGTTCCGCTGCTGCTGCTATCTCTTCTACACTTCGAGCATTATCTGTTGAAATAGCAGTAATATCAGTCATGTTTTGAATAACAGATTCCATCTCTTTTGCAATTTCATTGGAACTTCTTGCTGATTCGCTACTCGCATTTGCAGCATCATTTAAAGAGCAACTAACGCTTGAAATCTGTTCATTTACTTTATCTGCTTTTTGCATTGCATCTTCAAAATCTTTTGTATTGGACTGCATTGCCCCGCTTGCATCAGCAACAGATTGAATAACAAGGTTTATAGTACCTGTTATTTCTGTCAGGCTTTTTTGTGTTCGTTCTGCAAGCTTACGTACTTCATCGGCAACAACGGCAAATCCTCGACCGTGTTCCCCTGCACGAGCAGCTTCAATGGCAGCATTAAGAGCGAGCAAGTTTGTCTGGTCTGCAATGTCTCCTATGATGGAAAGTACCTCTTTTACAGAAGATGCTTCACTTTGGAGTTGTTCCATGTTGCTTGCGAGTTCAAGCTCTTTTTGGCTTGTACTATTCATAGTATGGAGCAAATCATTGACACTGCCGTTTGCCTCATGAAGGACATTCATTGCTTCATTGACATCATTTTCACTTTTGTTGACAGAAGCTACTGCATCTTTGAGATTTTCAAAAACTTCAGAGGCTCGTGCCGAAGTATTCGTTATAAGTGCTGCTTCATTTTCTGCTCGAGTGCCGACTTCAAGTGCTGTTGCTGAAAGCTCTGCAGATACAGAAGCATTTTCGCTCCCGTTTTCTTTACTTTCACGCACCGTAGTTTGCACTTTTTGGATAAAAAGATTAATTTGTTCTGCAAGTGTTCCTATCTCATTTTTTCCAATAACAGGCATTCTTTTTGTGAGATCACCGTCACTTGAAGAAAGGTCTCTTGCCGCATTTTGAATAGTAAGAAGATTTTTAATAATAAAGCTTGAGACAAAAAACGCTAAAAAAAGTGTAATGAGAATGACAATGGCTCCAACAATACTCATAGTTGTTTTATAGCGAAAAATAATACTTTTATTTTTCTCAATACTCTTTTTTTGTAATGTTATTATCTTTTTATGTAATATATCAAGTTGTGACATTAATGATTCTTGGACCTTTATTAAATCATCAGTAGCATGTGTAGAATTTTCTTTTACGATTTTATCATACTTTTTTATATGTGTTAAAACACTTTGAAGCAGTGTCAAAAATTCTTGGTCTTTCACATGCGCAATACGTTTGTTTAAAAGTTGCATAGCTTTGTCAGATGCATTTTGATACTTTATTAAAGTATCTTTGTCGCCTGTAGTAGCATAAATCATAGCTGACGTAACGCCCTCCAGTGTTGATTTTTCTGTTGTAGTGACATCTGCCATAAAAGCATCTGTTTTTGCAATTTCTGTGACACCTTCAGCTGATGAATTGAGGGCTATAACCCCTAAACTAAAAATTGCAATTAATCCAACAACCATAACTGTAAATGCACTTAGCAGTATCGCTTTCATACTCATATTATTCATACCTCTACCTCCTGAAAAGAATAAGACTTAGATTGCTCTAAATATAATGCTTTATAAAAAGTTTATTAAATTTATGTTTATAAAATTATTGAAAGTATATTTATAAATATAGATTGAATAATTCAAAACATATATTATTATTATATAATTATAATTATAATTATAAAGTTAAGATTAACAAAAATTTATTAATTTTTTGCATTACAATGTGAATATCTGTTAGATTAGAAGCAATAAAATCCTATACTAAAAGATTTTCATTCGTATAAATTTTTCACTCTCCATTGCTAACATAAGAAGCAGAGCAATAGATATTAAAAGAAGCCAGATAGACGAATCAACTGGTTTAAGTCCTAAAACAGATTGCATAAAGGGGTTATACATACTAAAAAGATGAATACCAAAGGCACCCAGTACAGACATCCATAAGAATTTGTTCTGTTTATGATTAATTTTAAAAAGAAAATTATTTTCACTGCGTGAATTAAAAACATGCACATTTTCAAATAAAACCATCAGCAGTAGAGTGATATTTCTAGCGGCATCCACTGCATATCCGGCATTGAGCAAAATATAAAAAAGGGAAAATGCTGCAAGCCCCATATAAAGACCTGCTACCATCACTCTGCTAATCATCGGCTTGTTAAAAATCGGCTCTTTTGGACTGCGAGGTTTACGTTTTAAAACGCCGGGTTCTCCTTTTTCAAGTCCGAGTGCCACATCTTGAATACCGTTTGTTACGAGATTGAGCCACAACAACTGTATAGGAAGCAGAGGGATTGGCAAGGCAAACAATATGGCAAGAAAGACAAGAACAATTTCTGCAAATCCGGTAGATATAAGTAAATAGATGACTTTTCGAATATTATCATATGCAATTCTTCCCTCTTCGATACCGCTGATAATAGAACCGAAAAAATCATCTGTTAAAATAAGGTCACTCGATTCTCTGGCAACATCTGTGCCGCTTTTTCCCATCGCTATACCGATATTTGCGCTTTTTAATGCAGGGGCATCATTGACACCGTCTCCGGTAACAGCAACAAAATCTCCCGCATCTTGAAAAGCATTTACAATAATCTGTTTTTGCTCGGGTGAGACTCTTGCAAAAACTTTTTTATTGCTTATTAGCTCTTGAGTATTGCCTCTTTCTTGCGCATGCGTGAGTGAAAGTCCTTCTATTACTTCTTCTTTGTTAATTGCAATGCCCAGTTCTTTTGCAATAAAATAGGCTGTATTTGGATGGTCTCCCGTTACCATTACAACATTTACACCGGCTTCTTGGGCGATTTGTACCGCCTCATGGACACCTTCTCTTAACGGGTCTATAATTGTTACAAAACCAAGGTAAGTGTAGTCGCTCTCGGCTATTGTTTCTTGCCTGTTTTGTTTGTATGCGAGGGCAATGTTTCTAAAGCCTTTTTGTGCCCATTGGTTTACCGTATTTAGAATATGCTCTTTTTGTGCAGGCTTGAGAGAAGATTTATTTATAATGATTTCAGGGGCACCTTTTATAAAATCAAAAGTTTCCATATCTATCGTGCATTTAACGGCAGCATATCCGTTTTGCGGTTCATAAGGGATTTCCTGCAAAGGTTTGATATGTCGATATTTTTGAAAGAGTTCACTGTTTACATGTAACACATAGCGCATAAGTGCAACATCTACCTGATCTCCTAGTATTTCCAGTGTATCATTTTTTTGCACGATTGTCGCTTCGTTGCACAGCATGGCACAAAGCAGGGTTTTTGTGTGTGTATCATTATCTTCATTGAGTGCTATGAAATTTTCAACGCTCAGCATATTTTGGGTCATGGTTCCTGTTTTATCGCTGGCAATTAAAGTACAAGAGCCTAATCCTTCAATGGCAGAGAGTTTTCGTACGATCACGTTTCGTCTGCTCATTGCAGCACTTGCATTACTGAGAGCCACCGTAATGGCTATAGGCAGTCCTTCGGGTGTAGCCGAAACAGCCAGCGCAACGGTAAAGAAAAATATCTCTTTTAGTCCTACACCTTGGTAGATACCTATAAATATAATAATGACAATGACAACGGCAAGAATTTTTAATATATTGAACGAAAATTTTTCCATACGAATCACCAGCGGTGGTTTTGCGACATGGGCAGTGAGTAAAAGTTCAGAAATTTTTCCGACTTGTGTTTGAGATGCTATTGCCGTGACAACCCCTGTTGCTCTGCCTTTTGTGACAAGTGAACCTGCATAGAGCATATTTTTTCTCTGGGCAACCGGTTCGTCGATATCGGCAGATATATAATTTGCGTCTTTGTTGACATCTATGGATTCTCCCGTAAGAAGCGATTCATTCACAAATAAATTTTTACTTTGTATCAGTCGGACATCCGCAGGCACTTTGACTCCCGATTCAAAAAAAGTATGTCTCCTACCGTGACGTCTTCGCTTGGTATTTCTCGCTTTTTCCCGTCCCTAAGTACATAAACATAGGTTTTAATCATTTTTTTGAGAGCCTGTGCACTCTTGTTGGCTTGATACTCTTGATATGTTCCTATAACTGCATTAATGAGAAGAACGGCGACAATGAATCCGGCATCGCTGAACTCTTTAATAGCAACAGATACTACGGCCGCAATGATTAAAACATATATAATCGGATTTGTAAATTGTTGTAAAAATATTTGAAGCAGAGTTGCTTGCCTGCCTTGGGGGAGTATATTTTTCCCAAAATGTTTTTGTCTTATTTGTACTTCTTGAGTCGTTAACCCTTTGGGGGTAGTATTTATATCTTCAAGTGTAGCTTGAACAGTTTTTGTGTGGAACATATCTTCTCCTTTTTTAGAGAGAACTGTAATTATAAAACTTATTCTAGCATATTATTTTTATTTGAAAGCAGTACACAAATATTACACACTTAAAATGTATAATTTTTTTAATGTAACGGATGTCACATAAAGAAAAGTTATTTTTATGTTACAATCGTTCTAACTTAAAATATCAAAGGATAACAAAATGAAAAAGTTAAATTTAACAGCACTACTTTTAGGAGCAGCTTTATTTACGGGTTTAGGTGCAGTTTCACTCAGTGCAAGCGATATGAAATGTGGTGCGGGTAAATGTGGTTCTTCTATGAAAGCACCTGCAAAAAAATGCGGTGCTTCAATGAAAAAAGAGGGCAAAAAGTGTGGAGCTTCAATGAAAAAAGAGGGTAAAAAATGCGGTGCTTCAATGAAAGAAATGAAAAAAGAGAAGAAAAAAGCCGGAAAATGCGGAAAAGGTAAGTGTGGCGCTAAATAAGTCTTACTTTTTATAACAGAGTTTTCTCTGTTATATTTCTAATCTCATTGAATCTTTTGCAAAGATAACTTTCCCTTGATACTTTTTTCATATTTTTCTCTTTTTTTTCTAAAGTATAGCACAAATGTATACTGCACACTTACTACACAAAGCAGAGATAAAATACTTTTATAAAACTTAAGGAGTTTGTTATGAATATTAAAAAAACATATCTTGAATTTTCACGTTTAGGCGAGTATTTAAAATCGCTCAGTCTCCTTTTTGCAAGGTTATTGGTAGCCTACGGTTTTTATGAACCTGCTATGATGAAGTGGAATGATATGAAGTCGGTTGCCGAATGGTTTGGTTCTATGGGTATTCCTTTTCCGACACTTAATGCTTATATGGCTGCCAGTACGGAAATAGCAGGGATAGTCTTACTTACTTTAGGACTTTTTACGAGAATTATCTCTATTCCTATGATTATAATTATGATAGTTGCCATAGTAACGGTGCATTTGCATAACGGCTTTTCTGCGGGAGATAACGGTTTTGAAATTCCACTCTACTATATGGCATTTTTGTTGATATTTTTTTCACACGGTGCCGGTAAATTTTCCTTAGACAGACTTATCTTTGGAGAGAAAAATTAAAAGATGGAAGCCTTAGTCCATTTCACACATAAAATAGGGGAAATACATTTTCCTATATTGATGTTTTTACTCAAAGCATTTTTTATTCTTTTTATTGTTGTGTCCATTGTTTTGTTTATATATGACAGATATATTCAAAGAGAGAATCAGCTGCTTATCAATTATCCGTTAATCGGTCGTATACGTTATTTGTTCTATGCACTTCGCGACCCAATGCGTCAGTACTTCGGAGATGAAAAGTTTTATGAATCGTTTGACAAAGTAAAATGGGTGTATGATTCTGCTGAGCGTAAATCGGCGTATGCCTCTTTTTCTCCCGGGCAACCTCAGCAAAGCGCAAGATTGGGGTTAAAAAATGCTAATTGTGTGCTTAATACTCAGGATGTAAATGATGATTTTTCCGTGACCTTCGGCGAAAATTGTGCGCATCCTTTTAAAACAAGTTCCGTCTTTGGGCGAAGTGCTATGAGTGACGGTGCAATTTCCCCTGAGGGAACGCGCTCCTTTACTAAAGGAGCGTATCTTGGGAAGTTCCCTATAAATACAGGAGAAGGTAGCCTCACTTCAAACTTTTTTTATACCCATAAATATACAAGAGAATGTAAATTTTTCGAAACATATGAGGGAACATTTTTTGCAAAAGGTGTTTATAAAATAATCAAATTACTGCTCAATGAAATTATAGCAAGAAAAGTGTATAAACATATGGTTGTTTACTGTGCAGCTCAAGACAGTTATTTGTTTGATACAAGTGAATTGGTTTTTTACAGAGTGAATTGGGATGCTCCTATATCTACATTTCCTTCACGGGTACCGGATGATATGCCTGATATTATTTTTCAAATTGGGAGTGGCTTATACGGCGTACGTGACACGAAAGGTAATTTTTGTGAAGAACGGTATCAAAAAACAATGCGGTTTTGTAAAATGACAGAAATAAAAATGGCTCAAGGGGCAAAACAAACGGGAGGAAAGCTACTTGCTACCAAAGTAAGTGAAGAGATTGCATATTATCGTGGAGTAGAAGCGCATAAAGATTTGTTTTCTCCAAATCAGTTTCCTTTTGCGCATACGATAGAAGAACTTTTTGACTTTATGGGCAGACTAAAAGTGCTGTCGGGGAAACCGGTAGGCGTAAAAATTGTCATATCTTCACAAGAAAACTTTACGCAATATGCAAACTTATTCAAAGAGCGTTTACATGCAGGTTCTAATGCTTATCCTGATTTTATAACCATTGACGGTGGAGACGGCGGTAGCGGTGCGGCACCGTTGGAGATGATGATGAGTGTCGGTATGACTATAACAAAGGCACTCTATATTGCGGACAGTGAACTAAAAAAAGTCGGGGTACGAGAAAATGTTAAACTGATTGCAAGTGAAAAAGTTTTAACGCCTGATGATGCCATGGTTCTTTTTGGTTTGGGTGCAGATTATATAGCTATAGCACGAGCATTTATGATGAGTGCGGGGTGTATACGCGCACGTGAGTGTTCCGGAGCACACGGTCGTGCCTGCCCCGTCGGTTTGGCAACACAAGACAAGAAAAAAAGAGCTTCTTTTTTAGTAGAGAAAAAAGCGAGAAATATTGCATCGTATCATGGACAATTACTCTCGGGAATAAGAGAACTTCTTGCCATAATGGGGTTAGACCATATATCTAAGTTAAGTAAAGAGAATCTTATTTTTAGAGATTACAGTGGAAAAACATATATGAATGTCGATACCTACTTTGAGGAGTCTTTAATAAATTAAATTATTACACAATCGTTGCACATATTTTAAGTATAATAATTGTAACAATAGAAAAAAAGGAGGATGGTATGTGTATCCCTCATGGTGCCACGCGCACAATCAATACAGGCTTTGTAAAAGAAAAAAAGTCAAAAAAACATATAAAAAAACCTTCAAAATGTATGCTTGAAAAAGGTGATCCTGATTTTGTGGATGAGCGTAAGACTGTTGATGAAAATAAAAAAGAAGAGTCACTCTTTGACAAACTTTTTAAAGATTAAGTAATGCTGTCATTGCAATCAAGAAGAAATTTTTTAAAAGCAGGGTTTTTATCAAGTACCGTTTTTATAATGGAGGGATGTAATCTTTTTGCCGTGACAACACCTATGCAAACACTGGGGTTAATGCATAAAGATTTGTTCCCTCAGGCACAAGAACTTGGCATAAAAACCGCTTCGTATATGAATATAGTATTTAACCACAGTCGTATTAGCGATGCAGATAAAACTTTTTTAAAAAATGGGGTAAAATGGTTGAATGAAGAGGCTGTAAAAATGTATAAAAAAGAGTACGTAAAACTTTCTGCATTACAAAGACAAAAGGTTCTTGCTAGTGTGACGCAAACAGAGTGGGGTAACAGTTTTGTGTATGATGTGATGAACTATATGTTTGAAGCAATGCTCGGTGATTCCGTATACGGTGGGAATAACCATGAAGCCGGTTGGAAATGGCTGCAGTTTGAAGGTGGAAAACCGCGTCCAAAACAAGCTTACATGTAACGCAAGGAAGAATAAGAATGGTTGACATATGTATAATCGGCAGCGGAGCGGGTGGCTCGCCCATAGCCTATGAACTGGCAAATGCGGGATTTAGTGTCGTCGTTTTGGAAAAAGGAGAGGACTATACGGAGAGTGACTTTACCAAAGATGAAATAGGCGTTACGCGTCGTGATATGTTTACACCGCCTTTGAGTGAGCAAAAGCATATTATTAACGAGTATAAGGCAGACGGTACATTTACACGGTATGACGGAGAAAAATCGGGCTGGAATTTTTGGAACGGTTCTATGGTCGGCGGTTCTTCAAACCTGATGAGCGGATATTTTCACAGACTCAAGCCAAATGATTTCAAGCTTAAAAGTGTGTATGGTAAGATAAAAGATGCCAATGTGGTTGACTGGCCTATTAGTTACGAAGATTTAGAACCTTACTACGACAAGGTAGAAAAAGTCGTGGGCGTGAGCGGTAAAATCGTGAAGCATAAGCATCTTGAACCACGCTCAAGTACAGATTTGCCTTATCCTGAACTGCAGACAAACGGAGTGACACAGTGGTTTGATGCAGCTTGTAAAGTATTGGGCTATGAATCGATACCTACGCCACGTGCAATATTGTCTCAAAATGCACTCGGACGAAACGCTTGCTATTACTCTAATTTCTGTGGAAGTTACGGTTGTGCAAGCGGTGCAAAAGGAAGCGGGCGTGCCGCCTTGCTGCAAAAATGCTCTGCAAAAATAATTACGGATGCTTTTGTCTATAAGCTCGAAAGTACAGACAAAAAAGTAACACGTGCCTATTACTATACAAAACGCGGTATCAGACATTCCATACAGGCGAAAATCTTTGTTGTGGCAGCACAGGCAATTGAGACCTCACGGCTTCTGCTTAATTCTAAAAACAAATATTTTCCACAGGGTTTGGCAAATTCCAGCACAGAAGTCGGAAAAAACCTTATTTTTTCGGCAGGAGGCAGTGGCAGCGGACGATTTGTTTTTGAAAAACTGACACCGCAGCAGCAAAAAGAGCTGATGGAAGTCGGCGTCTTTTTTAACCGCTCTTTGCAGGACTGGTATGCGTATGAAAAAAATGACAAAGAATACAAGGGCGGAACCATAGATTTTCTGTTTGAGCATCAAAATATTATTTCACGTGTGATGCGGGAAGTATATGATGAAAACGGAAATTTGATGTGGGGTGATGCGCTTGCCAAAAAAATTAAAAAACGCTTAACGACCTCAAGAGTGCTTACTTTTGAAGTTTTTAATGACTGGTTACCGACCGATAAATGTTTTGTGGGCGTAGATGCAAAGGCTAAAGACAAATACGGTGTGCCTGTGGGTGTTATAAATCTATACGGACATCCGCACGACTTGGAAGTTGGGGAATATTTGGCAAAAAAAAGTGTCGAAGTATTACAAAAACTCGGCTGTGAGGAGATTGATTACTCCATCTCTTCTGCTCCACCGCCTAATCTTGTTGCAGGCGGATGCAGATTCGGTAATGATGCAAAAATATCCGTACTGGACAAAAACTGTAAAGCACATGATTTAGAAAATCTGTATGTATCAGATGCTTCTTTTATGCCGACAGGCGGAAGTGTGCCATATACATGGACGATTTATGCAAACGCATTTCGTATTGCAGATGTTATAAAAGCGCAGTTAGCGTAAAGGAAAAATGATGATAGTTTCAATAGTATTTGCGGCAGGATGTTTTTGGGGTGTTGTTAGTGCGGAGTCTGGCTATACAGGAGGCAACTATGCAAACAAAACCGCTTGGAGGCAAAGAAATTTTTGCCCTTACTGTGAGAAATTCTAAAAACTAAATTTATTCAAGAAAGCAGTTTGGTATATTTTTAAGAAAGATTGGCGTATAATCTTTACATGTAATCTATATGTAAAGGATTTATAATGGCAAGAGTGAGATCGTACGGTGCAACAAAAGAAGTAACGGGTTCATGCCATGTGTTTAAAGTCAGCGGTGTGAAAATCATGATAGACTGCGGAATGTTTCAAGGCTCAGATGAAGATAAAAATGAGGAAGCCTTTTATTTTGAACCTGCGAGTATAGACTATCTTTTAGTGACACATGCGCACCTCGATCATATCGGGCGTATTCCTAAGCTTGTAAAAGAGGGTTTCAAGGGAAAAATTTATGCTACCTCTGCCACTATGGATTTGGCGCAGATAATTTTGATGGACAGCGCAAAAATAATGAGTGAAGATTTTCAAACGCGTTATCGTAAAGCCTTGCGTAAAGGGAGAGAAAAAAAACTTTCAAAGCCGCTTTATCTGCCTTTGGATGTAGAAAAAACATTTCAATCTATAGAATGGGTGAACCCTGAATATGACAAATATTATGATTTATGCGAAGGTGTTAGCTTTATCTACCGTAATGCGGGTCATATATTAGGTTCTGCTTTTATAGAACTTTCATATATGGAAAATAGCGATTCGCATACCATAGTATTTTCCGGAGATATTGGCAACAATAACGGCTTGGTAATGCCTAATTTGAATAAATGCGATAAAACACAGAGCCTTTATGTGGAAACAACCTATGGAGACAGAGACCACAGGTCTATAGATGAGACACTTAAAGAATTTAAAGATGTTGTTGTAAAAACTTTAAATAATCACGGCAATGTCTTGATTCCCTCTTTTGCGGTGGAGAGAACACAGGAATTATTATGTATTTTGCGAGACATGTATGAAAGTGGCGAGTTGCCTAAATGTAAGGTCTTTTTGGATTCTCCAATGGCAACACGCGCTACGGTCGTGTATCGCAATTATGTTGAAGAACTGACAAATAAATGTCAGCAAAATGTTGAAGAAGACGGCACTGTTTTTAATTTTGACTCACTTATATATACCGAAACACCGGAAGCTTCAAAAGGTATCAATGATATAAAAAGCCGTGCTATTATCATTGCCGGAGCGGGCATGTGCAACGGAGGAAGAATTACACATCACTTCAAACATAGAATCTGGGATAAACGCAATGCCGTAGTTTTTGTAGGGTTTCAGGCGGAGGGAACACTCGGACGTGAAATAGTTGATGGAGCAAAATGGATAAATATTTTGGGTGAAGATATTATTGTCAAAGCTTCTATTCATACGATTAACGGTTTTTCTGCGCATGCTGACAGAGACGGAATTGTTGAGTGGATTTCAAGCATGAAAGATTTGCAAAAAGTATTTTTAGTGCACGGAGAATTAAAGAGTCAAAAATCATTTAAAAAGATGTTGAAAAAAGAGTTGAATTTGAATGCGCATATTGTATCTTTTAAAGAGAAAATAGTCCTTGATTAAGGACTATTTTTTAAAGTTTTGTATTTTTCAAACGCAAAGCATTAGCAATGACGGACACAGAGCTAAAACTCATGGCTGCCGCCGCGATGATAGGTGAGAGAACAATCCCGAAAAACGGATAGAGTACACCTGCTGCAACGGGAACACCTGCACTGTTGTAAACAAAAGCAAAAAAGAGATTTTGTCTGATGTTTTTCATCGTAGCACGAGAAAGTCTAAGTACCTTTACTATGCCAAGCAGGTCTCCTTTTATAAGAGTTACTCCCGCACTTTCTATGGCTACATCTGTCCCTGTCCCCATAGCAATACCGACATTAGCCTGTGCGAGTGCCGGAGCATCGTTAATGCCGTCACCCGCCATTGCAACAAGAGCACCTTTACTTTGAAGCTCTTTTATGACATCCGCTTTCCCGTCAGGTAAAACATTGGCATAGACTTCGGATATACCGAGTTTTTTAGCGACTGCATTGGCTGTAAATTCATTGTCTCCACTGAGCATTACGACTGTTATGCCTTCATCATTTAATGTTTGTACAGCTTCAACGGAAGTTTCTTTTATAGGGTCTTCTATAGCAATAATCGCGCAATAATTATCATCAATTGCCATAAAAATAATACCTTTGGCATCGTTTCGCATAGCATCTGCTTTTGCTTGAACGGCTTCAATGGAGACACCTTGTTCTTTTAAGAACTTTTCACTGCCTAAGAGTATCTTTTTGTCGTCAATTTGAGCGATAACGCCTTTGCCGGGAACTGCTTCAAAGTTGTCTACATTGATAAGTGCAATATTGGACTCTTTTGCATACTCTATAACGGACTGGGCAAGAGGATGTTCACTTGCTCTCTCTAGTGAAGCAGCATATTTTATGAGTTCGTTTGCATCATATCCTTCTGCTGTAAGAAAGTCAGTCACTTTTGGTTTTCCCTCTGTGAGTGTTCCTGTCTTATCTACTACCAAGGTATCTATCTTTTCCATTGTTTCTAAAGTTTTGGCATCTTTAATAAGTATACCCGAAAGTGCAGCGCGACCTGTTCCTACCATAATGGAAATCGGTGTAGCAAGTCCTAAGGCACACGGACAGGCAATGATTAAAACAGAAACCGCTGCGACAATTGCATAAGCGAGTTGTGGCGAAGGCCCCCAAATATACCAGCCTACAAAGGCAAGAACGGCGGAAATAACGACAGCAGGCACAAAATAACTCGAAACGGTATCGGCAAGCTGCTGAATCGGTGCACGAGAGCGTTGAGCTTGAGCTACCATTTGAACAATTTGGGCAAGCATCGTGTCTGAGCCTACTTTTGTTGCTTGCATAATAAGCGTACCGTTTTTATTAATAGTCGCGCCTATAAGCGTATCTCCTACTGTTTTTTGTACAAGAACAGGCTCTCCCGTTATCATAGATTCATCAATATTGCTTTGTCCCTCTACAACAACTCCGTCAACAGGGATTTTCTCTCCCGGTTTTACTCTGAGTTTATCTCCCGTATGGACGAGTTCAAGGCTTACATCTTCTTCATTTCCTGCCTCATCTATAATTCTATGTGCCTGTTTGGGTGCGAGGTTAAGTAATGTTTTTATAGCCGTATTGGTTTTGCTTCTTGCTCGAAGTTCAAGTACCTGTCCTAAAAGAACAAGGGCGGTAATAACAGCCGCTGCCTCAAAATAGACATGGACGACTCCCTCTTTCGTGTGCATAAGCGGTGGAAAAATCTCAGGAAAAAAGAGTGCGATTATACTGTAGATATACGCAGCTCCTACACCCATGGAAATTAGCGTAAACATATTTAAATTCCATGTTTTTATAGACTGATACCCTTTGACATAAAAAGGCCATCCACCCCAAAGAACGACAGGTGTTGCGAGAAAAAATTCAATCCACTGTATCGTTTGTGCACTCAGCCAAGAGGGAATATATTGTGGTGTTATATCGTTTACCATTGCAAGGATAAAAAGAGGAATAGAGAGCACCGTACTTATCCAAAAACGTCGACTCATATCTTCAAGTTCATCATTCTTTTCTTCTGCCTGTACGGTAATAGGTTCAAGGTGCATACCGCATTTTGGGCAGTCGCCCGGTTCATCACGAATAATTTCTGGGTGCATCGGACAGGTGTATTGCGTTTTAATCGTCGGGAGTGCTTCGACCTCTTTTTCTAAGGTCATACCGCATTTAGGACAGTTCCCCGGATGATTCTGGTGAATTTCGGGATGCATCGGACAGGTATAAAAGACATTGCCTATCTCACAAGAATCATCCACACAGTAAATATTATCTTCTTTATTCTGTTCACTCATAATACACCTCCAAATCAGTGTTTCAACTGTTCTTTTTTTCGTTTGTACTCTTCTTCGTCTATTTCTCCGTTTGCGTACTTTCTATCTAAAATATCTTGTGCAGATTCTCTGTCATTATTGTTATTGCCGTTAATAAAATAAAAAAGCGTAAAAATAAAAAGCAACGGAACAATCCATCCAAAACCCATACCAAAGCCCCAATCATGCATAATAAATCCTTGTTTTTTAAGCTTATAAAATATTATAGTGGGTGTTTGTGTAGTGTTTGTGTGTTAAAAAAAAAGCTTTTCCTCAGATTTTGGCTAAAACCAAAATCTAAGACCTATCGTTACATATGCTTCATCCAAAGGAGAAAAATTGCCTGTATTTCCGTAATTTTTACTCCATTCTACACCTATATAAGGTGCAAATTCTCTTTTTATTTCATATCGAAGACGTGCACCGAGCGTGATGTTCGAGATACCGGAACCATATGTCATTGACGGAGCATCTTTTGAGTAAGCATCCAGTGTAAACTTTGGTGTAAGGATGAGCTTTTGGGTAATGAGCGCTTCATATTCCATGTCTATTCGCAGGCCCAGATTGCCATCATCACCAAAAAGCAGAGCTGCTCTTGTTTCAAAAAAATAAGGTGCTAAACCTGAAAGTGCGATAACGCCCCATGTTTTATTTTTAGAGCCTGCAATGTCATAGTCAATTCCTGTCTGAATATCCCAAAAAGGAGCAATAGCATGTGCATAAAGAAGTTGATTTTCACTCTCGGCATTTGCGCCGTCTGCTTTTTCTCCTTCACTGTATATATAAATTTTGTTGAGGTCATAGCCTATGTACCCGTAGGTATCCCAGTAAAAGGTTTTTTCGCTGTTTGTCTGATACTCTAGGTTGTCTGCCGTAAAACTTGCACGTAAAATATCTCCGCCTCCTCCTGCAAAAGAGGCAGTCGACAAGGTGCTTAAAAGTGTTAATTTTATTATTGTATTTTTCATTATAAATCCTTTACGCCACTATGACTTTTCTAAACATATCTGTCATGTGGTAAAGAAAATGACAGTGATATGCCCATGCCCCTTTTGCATCAACGGTGACACGAAAACTGATTTTTGAACCAGGTTGTGAGATAATGGTATGTTTCTTTACTAAATGGTTCTCATCTCCCGTTTCCAAATCACTCCATAGTCCATGCAGGTGCATAGGATGGTTCATCATCGTATCGTTAATATAGGTAATTCGTAATCGTTCTCCATAATGAAATTCCAGCGGTTTTGCTTCATGGTAGGGGATGCCGTTAATTGACCACATGTAACGCTCCATATTGCCTGTAAGATGCAGAACTATTTCTCTGTCTGGGTACCTGTCCTCTTTGGTGGAGGCAAGAGAACGTAAATCTGCATAGCAGAGAACTTTTCTGCCGTTGTTACGCAGTCCGACTCCCGGATCATCAAGTCTGTACTGTGGATTCATTGCCCGCATAGTGGTGCTTACATCCCATTTTATAGGTAGTTTAGTTAAAGGAATGGTTTTTTTCATAGACTTCATAGGCTTTTTTATGGACATATTCATATTGTTCATTTTTGCCATATCTTTACTCATGCCCATGTCTGCAAGAGTAAGTGCCTGACGCTTATCAAGTTTTGGTACATCTGCTAAAATATTTACGTCCGTTGAGAGATTTCCAAGTGCATACCCGCTTCTGTCTATGCTTTGGGCAAATATTGCATAGGCTTTGTCATCTTTTGGCTCTATGATAACATCA
>Ga0256836_1000645_pt1 | contig 17633 bp, 15 predicted proteins | sample 4561380metaG_FD_185974 | JGI IMG/M metagenome (GOLD analysis project Ga0256836, IMG submission 185974) | Hydrothermal vent microbial communities from Guaymas Basin, Mexico - 4561-380 | ecosystem: Environmental > Aquatic > Marine > Hydrothermal vents | place: Mexico: Guaymas Basin | collected...
AAACTCGTTCAGGAAAAATTATGCGTCGAATTTTAAGAGCTATCGCAAAGGGTGAAAAAATCACTCAAGATATTTCAACTCTTGAAGACCCAAGTGTTGTAGCTAAAATAGAAGCTATGGTAAAAGGTTAAAGATAAAAAAGCTTTTAGAATATCTCTAAAAGCTTTTTCATAATAAAAATTATAAATCTCTTTCTATAACTCTTTTAAATGTATTAAAATAATTGTCTTGTAGTTTTTCCATAGTTAAAGAAACATCATTTACTTTAATGCTATCTCCTCCAACAGTTCCAATTTTCTCACAAGCAAGACCATTTAGCATAGCTTCAAAAGCTTCACAATTTTCAGGTTTTACTTCGATGATAGCACGACTCATAGACTCAGCAAATATATCTCGCTCATCTTCTACACTCATAACTACATCACAACCAAGACCACTTGTAGCAGACATTTTAGCAAGTGCTATCGCAACACCACCACTAGAAGCATCTTTTGCACACTCTAGTAGATGTTTTTTGTTGCCCTCTATAACTAAGTCCCAAAGAGCTAACTCTTTTTTATAGTCAATCGTTGGCATCTCACCTGCAACAGTGTTACAAATCTCTTTCATATAAAGAGATCCACCAAACTCAGACTTACTCTCACCAACTAGATAAAGTACATTACCCTCTTTTTGAAAGCTTGACATTAAAACATTGTTTTGGTCATCATTTACACCAACAGTAGCAATTGATGGAGTTGGAAAAACACTAACACCATCAGTCTCATTATAAAGTGAAACATTTCCACCGATAACAGGGGTATTTAACTCAGCACAAGCCTCTTTTATACCATCACAAGCTTGACCAAACTGCCACATAACTTCAGGGTTTTCAGGGTTACCAAAGTTTAAACAGTCAGTTATCGCTAATGGTCTTGCACCACTCATAGCAACATTTCTACCAGCTTCGATAGTCGCAGCAGCACCACCAGCACGAGGGTCGATATAACAGTATCTTACATTACAATCAGCACTCATTGCCAAAGCTTTGCCGTTTTCTTTTACACGAATAACAGAAGCATCTAACATCCCACCATTTTTGATAGTGTTTGTTTGTACCATAGAGTCATACTGAGTATATATCCACGACTTATCTACAACTTCCATAGATTTTGTAAGTGTTTCAAATGCTTCTTGATTATTTACTTTATCAAAATCATTGATGCTAACTTTATGTATATCATCAAGATAAGCTGGTTTACTCATAGGACGGTTTAACTCTGGTGCTTCTTCACTAACAGGGTCAACTGGAACTTCAGCAACTTTCTCTCCGTGCCAGAAAAGTTCCATATTTCCAGTATCTGTAACCTCTCCAACAACAGCAGCATCTAAATCCCATTTTTCAAAGATGTCGATTATAGCTTGTTCACTACCTTTTTTAGCACAAAGTAACATTCTCTCTTGAGATTCACTTAACATAAAGTCATAAGGTGTCATCCCCTCTTCACGAGCTGGAACTTTATCAAGATGCATTATCATACCTGCACCACTTCTACCTGCCATCTCAAAAGAAGATGAAGTAAGTCCAGCAGCACCCATATCTTGAATCCCTACAACATAATCAGTTTTAAAAAGCTCCATACAAGCTTCAAGTAAAAGTTTTTCAGTAAATGGATCACCCACTTGAACAGTTGGACGAAGAGATTTAGATTCCTCTGTAAAGCTATCACTACTCATAACAGCCCCACCTAGTCCATCACGACCAGTTTTTGCACCAACATACATAACAGGGTTACCAACACCATCTGCACGACCATAGAAAATCTCATCAGATTTTGCGATACCTAAGTTAAAAGCATTTACTAAAATGTTACCATTATAACACTCATCAAAACTAACTTCACCACCGATGGTAGCAACACCCATACAGTTACCATAACCACCGATACCCTCAGTTACACCACGAACTAAGTATCTTTGATGAGCTGATGTTTTATCATCATTTAAAACATTACCAAATCTTAGTGCATTTAAAGATGCAACAGGTCTTGCACCCATTGTAAATACATCTCTCATAATCCCACCAACACCAGTAGCAGCACCTTGATAAGGTTCTATAAAACTTGGGTGGTTATGACTTTCCATCTTAAATACAGCTGCATATCCATCACCTATATCGATAACACCAGCATTTTCCCCTGGACCTTGTATAACCCATGGTGCTTTTGTTGGGAAACCTTTTAAGTGTACTTTAGATGATTTATAAGAACAATGCTCACTCCACATAGCTGAAAAAATACCTAGTTCAACTAAGTTTGGCTCACGACCTAAAATCTCTTTTATATGTTTGTAATCTTCCTGAGATAACTTATGATTTGCTAATTGTGTATCTATATCTGCTAATTGTTGGCTCACTACTTAAGTCCTAAATTTGGTTTTTAAAAATGAATTATATCAAAAGTTGGATTAGATTATTCAACTTTTTCAAAATCTTCTATATATTTGCTCAATGATGTTGAATCATCCATACTATCTATCCTCTCTTTAGTCTCTAAAAATTTATCTAAATTATCTAAGAATAGATCTATAAGAACAGGGTCAAAATGTTCCCCTCTCTCCTCTTTAAAAAGCTTTACTATCTTCTCAATAGACCATGCTTTTTTATAAACCCTATCAGAACCTAGTGCATCAAAAACATCTGCAACAGCAGTAATCCTACCATATATATGTATCTCTTCACCTTTTATACCTCTTGGATAACCTGTTCCATTATACTTTTCATGATGCTCATAAGCAACTATAGAAGCTACCTCAAATATAGAACGATGAGAATGTTTAAGCATTTCATGCCCTATCTCTGCATGAGCTTTCATAACTTCAAACTCTTTATCTGTAAATCTTCCTGGTTTATTTAGTATCCTATCTGGGATACCTATCTTTCCGATATCATGCATAGGAGATGCATTTTTAAGAAGTAGTGCTTCTTCTGCACTCATACCATACATTCTAGCCAACATATAAGAGTACTCAGCTACCCTTTTTACATGGTTTCCTGTCTCTTTTGATCTCTCTTCAGCAATAGCACCAAGTGTAAAAATAATCTCTCTTTGAGTATCTTCAAGCTCATCATTTAACTCTGTTATCTCTTTTGTTGCTTCTTTAACTTTTCTTTCAATGATTAGAGTTTCTTCTCTTTCTTGAGACAATAACTCCTCTGCAATATACATATTTGAATCTATAAGTTTACCAATATGAGATATTTCATCATCTGCTTTATATGACATATGTATAACATTTTTACGTTTTCTTGATAAAAAATCAAAAAATGAATTTATCCCTGTTTTCAAAAATTCTAATTGCTGTAAAATAGATTTAACTACCATTCTGTTTATAAAAAACATAAATATAAACATTAATAGAACAAAAAATATTACAAGTTTTCGTCTTGATTCTATAACCTTACTTAACTCTTCAGTTCTAGCTTGTGATATGTTTCCTATCTGAGCATTTAAGTCATTCAACTCTTTAAATATAATATTACTAGTTGTTGTAAGTGCAGAAACTGCATACATCCCATCTTCAAAACTCTCTTTAACTTCATTTTCCAATGAATCTGTTATATTTTTATAACCTATAAGACGCTTTTGAATTCTACTTATAATTTCCATGCTCTCTTTTGCCCCATTAAAAAATGGGTGTTTTCTTAACATTTCTAAATTATTAGTTATCTCCTTATAAATTTCATCACTTTGAGTTTCATAACTATGATTTAAAGATAATGAATTTTCAATGGTCAGATGATCTAACGACTTTAAATTTTTATTAATCATACTTTCATAATGGTTTACTTGATTATATTCATTATGATTTTTTTCTAAAGTTTTTAAAGTATATGAACTTGTAACCATAAAAGTAAAAATCAACATTAAAACCAATACTATCGCTAAATAAAATACTAAATTTACTTTATGTATCAGTTTTAATTTATTAAGCAACTCTTCCATCAATAATTTACACTCATCTTAAGATAAATAGACTGCATTTGCTTAACTTTATTAGGTGTCATATCATTTATTACCTCTCCCTCTCCTACAAACCAACCACTTTTTGTATAATCATAGTTAATATTTATATATCCTAAACGGATATTTGAATAACGATTTATAACATACATAAAGTATGCTTCATAAGCATCCCCTCTTGTTGCAAGTTTATTATATATATCAAAAGAACCCTGAGTTAAACTAACCCAATTCTTACTACCATGATTATATTCTAAACCGATTTTATATTTAGATTCATCACCAAAACCATATCTTGATCCAATCCATATAGCATAAGCAGATTTTGCAGATATATCATCAGATGAACTTAATAATCCACCATAGTCTAAATAAACATTGGAATTAGGATGAGTCGATATATATCCATAATGCAAGAACATATCAAGCTTAGAATCCTTAAAATTACTGATTTCTATCATAGCACCATACATATCAATATCACCGATATTAGTATTTTCTTCAGTATTTGTATCAAGTTGATTTGCGATGATATTATCTATCTTAGAGTAACTAAGCTGAATAAGTGATTTTTTAACATTTGGTAAAGTTGTATCTAAAAATATTCCATAAACATCTGTATCTTTCAATAAAGTATTTGAAGCACCGATAAAAGCATTTGTAACATCATTTGAGTACTCTGAATATCCAAAACCTTTAGCATATCCAAATCTTAAAAAAGTACCCTTATAAGACAAAGCTTTAGAAATATCAAAAGTTAAAACCATACCATCAGCAGCACCATCATAAAGAAGTGCAGAATAGGTAGCTTTTCTAGCTGTATTATCTTTTAGTTGATTTGATGGACCATCTGCACTTGGTTGACGACCTATTGTCAATGCCATTGGGATATATCCATTTTTATTAAATATCCAATCCAAATAAGCTCTTTCCACATAGAGAGAACTATCAGATGGAACACGACCTTGCATATTATCATATTTTGTATATAGATGAGGGATACCACTACCCCAATATTTATACATAGTAAAACGACTATATAACTTCATATCTGGAGATATATCTGCTTTTAAATTAAGCATCAGTTTGTTGCTCCAAATATTTTCATTTTTTACTTTATGAGAATCTCCATACTCTTTAGAAAAGTTATCTAATGAAGTTTTAAAAGCCATACCAAGTTTTAACTTGTCTTCCAAAGTTAAGGTTTCTATCTTTTCAGCAAAATCATAAACCTCATCAACATATAGATCTGTCTCAACTTGTTTTTTTTTAAAAATTATTTGATTTTGTTTAAGTTCTTCTACACTTTTTTTTAAAGACTCAACCTCTTTGAGTAGCTTTTCAATAACTAAGTCTTTAGAATCCGAAGCATTTAATGCCAAAACATATAAAGCTATAAAAAATATATATCTCAATTAGAACCCTCCAGCAACAGTTGGCTTATCTGAATCAATAGCATGATTTATTAAATATTTTTCCAACTTCAATTTAGTATCATTACTTAATGTATCTATCTTGTATCTTTTCATTTTTTTTGCAGATTTAAAAACTCTCTTCCATTGAATTCCAGCTTTTGAACCAGCAGACAAATGCAACCGCTTAGCTACATCTTCTATCTCAAGAGCATTTAGATCAACAAACAATAAAACTAAAAAAATACACTTTAAAGATAAATTCATCATCCAAATATTATTACCTAATATTTCTTAAAGCTGTTTAAATTAAAAACTAAGTACTTTAATTTGTATTCCAATAAGTAACACTTTTAGTGAAAAGAAAAATTTTCTCTTGTCCTAATATTTTTCTTTAAAGAGAAAAGATTTTTATAAAATATATCTATAACTTCATATTCTTTAGTAATTTGCGGTAATTTTATTTTAAATTCATCACCTATACTCTTACCTAACATAACTTTTGCTAATGGTGAATGAACAGAGATAAGACCATTTTCTGGTTCAGATTCTAATACCCCACATATAGTGTATAATTCCTCTTCATCAGATTCTATATCCAACAACCTAACACTACTGCCAAAACTAACCTTTTTATGTTCATGAGTGGATGGATCTATTATAAAAGATTTTTCTATCATGCGATTAAGATAAAAAAGTCTTTTATCTATAAAACGAAGTTTCTCCTTAGCTGCTTGATAATCAGCATTTTCACTTCTATCGCCAAGAGCAGCAGCCACAAGCTTTTCATGTGCAACTTTTGGTTTTTCAATCTCTAATAAAAATTTAAATTCTTCCACTAGAAGGTCATAGCCTTCTAATGTCATAGGTTCTTTATTGATGTTCAAATCCTATAATGTAGTAAGTATTTTTAGAATCAAGTTTTTTTAACTTAACTTTAAATTTCTCACTAAAATGCTCAACTTTTTCATGTCCTTCAGCAATTCTTTCTTCTGATGGTGCTTCTATTTTGATTTTAAAATAATCTTCACTATTTGACATAGCAACAAAAGATTCATCTACTTTTAAGTGGTTATGTAGATCTATTATGTGCTTGATGATTTTATCATACCCAACAGTATTATTTTTAATTCTCTCAAGTTGATTCATTAAAGCTTCATTAGGAACATATCCCAATCCAATTAAAACTGCTTCATTTTGCATTAAATTTTCCTCTAAATATTAAAATAAATCAGATAATAACACTTTTTTATTAATATTTAGTACTTATTTACCTCTTATGTATTATAATAATACAAATTTAAAAAAGAAGAGATGGCTATGACTGAAGAAATACTTAAAAAAATCAAACAACTTCCACCACTACCAGAGTCTGCTATGCAGATAGAGGCTGTTTATCAAGATCCAGATGGTAGTTTTGGTGATATGGTTAAGATTTTAGAAAAAGACCCATTATTGACTGCCGATATTTTAAAAGCTGCAAACTCTCCACTTTATGGATTTTCTCGTGAAATAAACGCTATAAATCAAGCTGTTGGATTATTTGGAATGGGAACTGTTCGTGGTTTTGCACTTGCTTCGATAGTAAAAAAAAGTTTTAAATTAGATCTATCTCCTTATGGTATAACTGACGATATGTTCTCAGCATTATCAAAAAAACAACATGCTCTTGTAACTTCATGGTGTTTAAAAACAGAAAATAAACTTCTTGGTGTTTTATCACCTGCTGCATTTTTAGTTGAGATAGGAAAAGTTCTTATTGCTCAGCAAGTTATAAATGATAAAAAACAAGAAGAGTTTAAAACAGCATTACAAGAGTGTAGTAGTGTTGAAGAAGCAGAGAAAAAAGTTGTCGGAGTAGCAACTCCAGAAGTAAGTGCTACTATATTTGAACAATGGAAATTTGAAGATGGCTTAGTTGATGTTATAAGAAACTGTATGGAACCTGAAAAAGCTGAAGATGCAGACAAAAAATCTGCTCAAATTTTAAATGTAGTTAGAGTTGCAATTCCTATGAATGGCACACCTACTCCAGAAAGTATAGCTGAAGCAAAAAAACTTATAGAACAGTATGAGTTAAATATGGAAAGCTTCAACTCTACAATAGAACACTTTTAAAATACTTTGAAACCATTACTAATAAAGCTCACTCATGGTCTGAGTGAGCAAGATATACTTGCAGATGAAAGACCAATAGTAGAAGACTTTTTATCAAAAGAATACATCACAAAAAAAGAAGATATTTACAAATTTAACTCAAAATACCGTGCAGGAACTTTAGGTTTAGTACAAAAAGGTACAGCATATCTAAATGTTATAGGGGAAAATGTAAAAGACCTTTTTATAGATGAAAACTCACTAAATAAAGCAACTGAGGGTGATTTGGTAATTGTTCAAAGACTCTTAGGCAAAAGGGGAACTCCTAGTGCTAAAGTTATAGAAATTGTTGGACGAGCTGAGAGTTATTCTGTTGCATATATACTAAACAAAGATGAAAAAAACCATCTACTAGATATAAAAACAAACCATCCAACGGGTGTTGAGATATCTGAAGATGAACTAAACTCTTATAAAGATGGAGATCTTTTTAAGATAGATAATCAAACAAATACCATTATGGAAAAACTAGGAAATGTCAAAGACCCAAAGGTTGATGAGAAGATAGTTCTAGCTCAGTTTAACAAACATGATGAGTTTGATGAAGAGGTTTTAAAACTTGCAACATCTTTTAAAGAGGTAGATGCTTCTAAGCACCCAAATAGAGTTGATTTAAGAGAGCTTAGTTTTTGTACTATTGACCCCGTAACTGCAAAGGATTATGATGATGCTATATACTGGGATGATAAAAACTCAACTCTTTATGTAGCCATAGCAGATGTGAGTCATTATGTAACACCTTTTGGTGCGATAGATAATGAAGCGATATATAGAAGTTTTTCTATCTATTTACCACATCGCTCAATCCCAATGCTTCCAAGACAACTTAGTGAAACACTTTGTTCACTTCAAGCTGATGTTGATAGACTTGCTTATGTTTTTGAGATGAGATTAGACACTCAAAAACTTGAAGTTACAAAAGCTAAAGTTTATGAAGCTATTATCCACTCTCAAAGAAGATTTAACTATGAAGAGATAGATGCATTTTTAGAAGATAGATTAAAAGCTAAAAACTCATCTGAAAAAGAGATATTTGAGTGGATAACAAAACTAAAAGTTATAACAGATGCTTTAAAAGTTAAAAGATTAAAAGTTGGTTATGATTTTCGCTCAACTGAGATAGATATGAACTTAGACAAAGATGGAAACATAGCATCAACTACTATGGCAGAAGAGACACCATCTCATGCACTTATAGAAGACTGTATGCTTTTAGCAAACAAATGTGCTGCATCATCTTTTACAAGGGGACTTTTTAGGATACACGAACCACCTAGTCAAAGTAAACTTCAAAAACTTTACCAAGAGTTAGCAAGTATAGGCATCTTTTGTGATATAAAAGAGTCTGTAAAAGAGACCATAACAGATATACAAAAACAAGCAAAAGAGATGGGTTTAGAAGCAGAGGTTGACACACTTATCATCCGCTCACAAATGCAAGCTAGATATGCACCATATAACTCTGGACACTTTGGTTTGGGCTTTGAAGCTTATACACACTTTACATCCCCTATCCGTCGCTACTCTGACCTTATCGTTCATAGACTTCTAAAAGCTATAAACAAAGATGACAAAGAAGAAGGTAACTATGTTCTTAGAAATATAGAATCTCTTAGTATGACCATAAGTGAAAAAGAGAGAGAAGCAAGTACGATAGAGCTTGATTTTATGGCTAGAAAATATGCAAGATGGGCTGAGAAAAATCTAAACAAAAGATTTAAAGCTAAAATCTCATCAACAGATATAGATGTAAAAGCTGAACTAAGAGATAAGATAATCGGTGCAAAACTAAACATAACTTCAAATGGGAACTATGTACTTTTTCAAGATGTAGTTGTTGAGATAACAAAAGTAGATATACTAAAAGCAAAAATCTTTGCCATAGTTGTTGAGGACACAGATGTATAAAAATGAGTTAGACAAACATATACAAAACAACTCACTTTCAAATAGTTTTATACTATTTGGAGAGAGTAGTTTTTTGATAGATAGATATACTAAAATCTTAACAGATATAGAAGATGCTTCTGTCTTGTCTTTTTACTTTGATGAGTATAACTACTCTAGTGCAAAAGCTCATCTCTCTCAAGCTTCACTTTTTGGTGGACGAAATATCCTTATAATAAAAAGTGAAAAAAAGATACCTAAAAAAGAGTTAGAAACATTTATAGACTTGTGTGAAAAAAATCAAGAAAATCTTTTTGTATATGCTTACTATGGAACTGACTACAAAGCATATGCAAAAGCATTTTCTAAAAAAAACACTATGAGTGTAAGATTTTTCCACCCTAAAGAGTATGAAGCACAAAACATTATAGCTCAAATAGCAAAAGAAAAAAATGTAAATATAAATCGAGATGCAATACTTCACTTACTAAATCTACACAACTCAGATATAGCCCTAGCATCTAATGAGATAGAAAAGTTTGTAGTTTATGACAAACCCATCACAACAAAAGATATAGATAACCTTGTTTATGGACTAGCAGAGATAAATATAGATGATTTGATAAAAAACATACTAAATAAAAAAGATTTTACAAAAGATATACACTCCCTACTAGAACACGGCGAAGATGAGATAAAAATCATTACAGCCATAACATCATACTTAACACAATTATATATGTTTAACATCTACATAAGGGTAAATGGCACACCAAATGCAATGGAGATTTTAGGCTACCCTGCCCCAAAATTTGTAGTAGATGAAAAAGCAAATATAAGCTTAAAGTTTAAACCTCAAACTTACTACAAACTACATAAACTACTCCTTGAAGCTGAACTAAATATGAAAAGTTCAAATATAGATAAAGAAGCTATATTACTCTCTACTTTGCTAAGATTACAAAGATTTTTATAAAAAAAAATAATCAAATATTAAGAGCCTTTTAGTTACAATAACAGAATTTTTGTATATAGTTTAATAAATACTATATACTTACTTATTTTAATTATTTCAAAAAGGTAAACAATGCCAAAACGCACCGACATTAATACTATTTTACTTATAGGTTCTGGTCCGATTATAATCGGTCAAGCTTGTGAATTTGACTACTCTGGTACTCAAGCTGTTAAAACTCTAAAAGAGTTAGGTTATCGTGTTGTTCTTATAAATTCTAACCCTGCTACAATTATGACAGACCCTGAATTTGCTGACAGAACTTACATAGAACCGATAAAAGAAGATGTAATCGCAAGAATCATCAAAAAAGAAAATGTAGATGCAGTTCTTCCAACTATGGGTGGACAAACTGCTTTAAATGTTGCAACAAGTATGTATGAAAAAGGGATGCTTGAAGGTGTGGAGTTTTTGGGTGCAACTCCTGAAGCTATCCACAAAGGTGAAGACCGTTCAGCTTTTAATGAAGCTATGATAAAGATAGGGATGGACTTACCAAAAAGTGCAAATGCTTATAGTGTAGAAGAAGCTATACAAGTTGCAAAAGAGATAGGTTTTCCAGTAATCTCAAGAGCTTCATTTACACTAGCTGGTGGTGGTAGTGGTGTTGCTTACAATATGGAAGAGTTTGAAAAATTAGCTCAAGAGGGTCTTTCAGCATCTCCAGTTAATGAGATAGAGATTATGGAATCTATGCTTGGTTGGAAAGAGTATGAGATGGAAGTTATCCGTGATAAAGCCGATAACTGTATCATCGTATGTTCTATCGAGAACTTTGACCCTATGGGTGTTCACACAGGAGATAGCATCACGGTTGCCCCTGCTCTTACTCTAACAGATAAAGAGTACCAAAGAATGAGAGATGCATCTTTTGCTATCCTTCGTGAGATAGGTGTTGATACGGGTGGAAGTAATGTTCAGTTCTCTATAAATCCTAAAGATGGTCGAATGATAGTTATCGAGATGAACCCTCGTGTATCTCGTTCATCTGCACTTGCATCAAAAGCTACTGGTTATCCGATAGCTAAAGTTGCAACTTTACTTGCTGTTGGTTTTACTCTTGATGAGATTACAAATGACATCACAGGAACTCCTGCATCTTTTGAGCCAGTAATTGACTATGTTGTAACTAAAGTTCCTCGTTTTACTTTTGAAAAATTCCCAGAAGCTACTAATACTTTAGGTACAAGTATGAAATCTGTTGGTGAAGTTATGGCTATGGGTAGAACTTTTAAAGAGTCTATCCAAAAAGCACTTTGTTCACTTGAAACTGGTCTATGTGGATTTGACCCTATAGATGCATCTGATGAGTTTATAAAACACGAAATCCGTCGTCCAAATGCAGATAGAATTTTATATGTAGCAGAGGGTTTCCGTCGTGGTATGAGTGTAGAAGATATGTTTGATACTTGTGCGATAGACCCTTGGTTTTTATACCAACTAGAAGAGATGATAGCATCAGAAAAATCTATAACAAAAGATACACTAGAAGATGCAAAAGCACTAAGAGAGTTAAAAGTTGATGGTTTTTCAGACAAAAGAATCTCTCAACTTGTAGGTTGCGATGAAGAGGATGTTTATCAAGCTAGAAAAAAACATAACATAAGCTTAGAGTACAATGAAGTTGATACTTGTTCAGCAGAATTTGAAGCACTTACACCATATCTTTACTCAACTACAAACATCACTAAAATACCTGTTCAAAAAAGACAAAGTGATAAGAAAAAAGTTCTTATCGTCGGTGGTGGACCAAACAGAATAGGACAAGGTATAGAGTTTGACTACTGTTGTGTTCATGCTGCTTTTGCACTAAAAGAGATGGGTATCGAGACCATTATGTACAACTGTAACCCTGAAACAGTTTCTACTGACTACGATACTTCAGATGTACTTTACTTTGAGCCTATTGACTTTGAAAGAGTTAGAAGTGTTATAGAGAGTGAAGAGCCAGATGGAATTATCGTTCACTTTGGTGGGCAAACTCCACTTAAACTAGCAGATAGTCTAACTAAGATAGGTGCAAATATATCTGGAACTCCATCATCAGTAATTGATTTAGCAGAAGACAGAGAGCAATTTAGTGACTTTGTTATAAGAAATAATCTTAAACAACCAGAAAATGGTCTTGCTCGTGCAAAAGAGGAAGCTCCAGAGATTGCACAGCGATTAGGTTTTCCTGTTTTAGTTCGTCCATCATTTGTTCTTGGTGGTCGTGGTATGAAGATAGTTTACTCTCAAGAGGAATTAGCCGAATATATGGAACTTGCTATCTCTGTATCAAACGAAGCACCAGTTCTTATAGATAAGTTTTTAGATCAAGCAACTGAACTTGATGTTGATGCTATATGTGATGGTAATGATGTTTATATCGGTTCTGTTATGCAACATATCGAAGAAGCAGGTATCCACTCTGGAGATAGTGCTTGTTCACTTCCTCCAGTAAGTTTGAGTGATGAGATGATATTGAAAGTTGAAGAACAAACTAGAACTATTGCTTTAGGACTTGGAGTAAAAGGTCTTATGAATGTTCAATATGCAATTTATCAAGATGAAATTTACCTTATAGAGGTTAATCCTCGTGCTTCTCGTACTGTTCCTTTTGTATCAAAAGCTACAGGTATGCCACTTGCAAAAGTTGCAACTCGTGTTATGATGGGTGAAACACTTAGAAGTTCGTTAGAGTATTATGACAAATATAAAATTGTAAAAGAGGAAAATGGCATCTTAAAACCGATACTTAAAGACCATGTATCTGTAAAAGAAGCAGTTTTTCCTTTCCATAAACTAATCGGTGCAGATTTAACACTAAGTCCAGAGATGAAATCAACTGGTGAAGTTATGGGTGTTAGCTCAAACTTCGGTATATCTTTTGCAAAAGCTCAATTAAGTGCAGGTAATAAAATTCCAACTGGTGGAACTTGTTTCTTATCTTTTGTAGATAGTGATAAAGTTTATGCTCCAGAGATAGCAAAAGGTCTAGTAGAACAAGGTTTTAAACTTGTAGCTACAAAAGGTACTCAAGCTGTTTTAGAAGAAAATGGCATACCTTGTGAGAGAATCCTTAAAATCTCAGAGGGTCGTCCAAACATAGAAGACAGTATGAAAAATGATGAAATTGCTATGGCAATAAATACATCCGATAACAACACTTCTAAAAAAGATGCAGTTGTTATCAGACAAGAGGTTCTTAAAAGAAGCATACCATACTTTACAACTCTAAGTGCTGCTCGTGCCTTAATACTTGCTCTTAAAGAGATGAAAGATGACTCATGGTCAGATGCAAAATCACTTCAAGATTTTCTAGCATAGAAAATCTTGTCATCTTGGCTCAAACCGACACAACTGTCGGTTTTTTATCTCAAAATGACAAAAAACTTTTTGAGATAAAACAAAGAGATAGCTCAAAACCATTTATAAAGATATATAAAGATTTTAAAACCTTTCTATCTTATAAAAATCGCATCCCTCAAAATCAAAAAAAATTTGTTCGCCATTCTAAAAAAATAACTTTTATAGTAAAAAACAAAGCATTTAGAGTTACAAAAAATCATCTAAATTCTACTATATTTGATAAACTAGATTGGTATTACTCAACATCTGCAAATAGATCTAGAGAAAACTTCGATAAGAACTTTTGTAAAGAAAAATCAGATATAATCATAGAAGATGCAAACTCACTAAAAGAGACTACATCCTCAAACCTTATAAAAATAAATAACTTTAAAAAGAAGAGATTAAGATGAGTAAGATTTTTCAAGCATTTTTAACTGGTATATTTTTTACTTTTTTATTGGACTTTTTACTTTTTTTGGGGATATTTTTAAACTATATCAAACCTTTAGAGATAAACTTATACTACAATATTTTATTTGCAGACAATCAAAACATCATAATATTTTTATTTTTTAGTGTATTTATAGGATATCTTATAACATATATAAAAAATGTAAAAATAACTTTTAGTATAATATCTTTAGTATTTCTAATCGTTACTAGTGGTCTTATACCAAATATCGGTTATAAAATAGGTGAATTACTACTTATGAAAAAAAATGTAACATACAAAAATAACAGATATACATTTGTAGGTGATGCTTACTATATAGGTAGAGATAAGATTACATTTTATGATTATGATCTGAAAAAAATTATTTTATTAAAAAAGAAAGAGTTGAAAAATTTTTAACCACATATCGCAAAAAGCGAATGTGGCTATAAGTGTGGATTAGTTTTTGTCTTGATCTACAATTTTGTTTGCTGATATCCAAGGCATCATTTCACGAAGTTTGTTACCAGTTTTAGTGATAAGCATCTCTTTATCATTGTTTCTTTCAGCATTCATACGAGGATAACCTGCTTGACCTTCTAGGATAAAGTCTTTTGCAAATCTACCATCTTGAATCTCTTTTAAGATATCTTTCATAGCTTGTTTTGACTCAGCATTGATAACTCTTTTACCAGATACATAGTCACCATACTCAGCAGTATTAGAGATAGAATATCTCATATCAGCGATACCACCTTCAAACATTAAATCAACGATAAGTTTAAGTTCGTGTAAACACTCAAAGTATGCAAGTTCAGGAGCATAACCAGCTTCAGTTAAAGTTTCAAAACCAGCTTGAACTAATGCAGCAGTACCACCACATAAAACAGCTTGCTCACCAAATAAATCAGTTTCAGTCTCATCTTTGAAAGTAGTTTCAATGATAGCAGTTCTACCACCACCGATAGCAGATGCATAAGAAAGAGCTAACTCTTTAGTATTTCCTGAAGGATTTTGACCAACAGCGATTAAATCAGGGATACCACCACCACGAACAAATTCAGAACGAACAGTATGACCTGGAGCTTTTGGAGCAACCATCATTACATTGATGTTAGCAGCTGGGTGAATACGACCATAATGAATGTTAAAACCATGACCAAATGCGATAGTAGCACCATCTTTTAAATTTGGAGCGATTTCATTGTTGTAAATCTCTGCTTGATTTTCATCTGGAAGAAGAATCATAACTACATCAGCTTTAGCAGTTGCATCTGCTACAGTAAGAACTTCAAAGTTTTTAGCTTCAGCTTTAGCCCAGCTAGAACCATCTTTTCTAAGACCGATAACTACTTCAACACCACTATCTCTTAAGTTTTCAGCGTGAGCGTGACCTTGTGAACCAAAACCTATCATTGCAACTACTTTGCTTTTGATTAAGTCTAAATTTGTGTCTTTGTCATAATATACATTTAATGCCATTGTTTTTCCTTGGATAAATATAAGCTTATAAAGCTTAAAAAATTTTTGCGATTATACTATATTAAAGCAAAAACTTTTATAATACGAAACAAAAAATCAAGGAAAATTACAATGATGAAAAAATTTAATCTTTTTAATGAAATTATAAAAGTAGATAAAACAGACCTTACAAATGCGATAAATACACAAAAAGTGTTTGGAATAACCATAGATGGAAAAATAGTAGATGCAAATACAAAAGATATCCTAATCTATAAAGCAAAAGCACAAATAACTCCAACTTTTACAAAGGCATTAGGTAATAACTATCAACTTGTAGAAGATGGTGATAAGGTTTTAATAAAAGCATTTTCTAATTGGCAAGAACTTATAAAGATAAATACACCAAATGCTTCTTATGATGATACAACAGCAGATGGCGTAGCAGAGTTTTCAAACAAAGATTTAGAAGATATAGGTTGGCATGCCACTGAATTTAACATAAGATACAGAACTTTAGTTGAAGTTTTAGAAAAAAACTGTGATGGTGTGGTTCTTTGTATAGAACAAGAAGAACCATACCAATTTAGTGGACTTGGTTTTTTAACAGATAATAATGAAGCTAAAAAAGTTTTATTTGAATATTGTCAAAAAGAGATAAAAAATAAGCTTGAAAATGATGAAGATTTTAAAATTGAAACATTAACTGATGATGAAGAAGATGCAGCTAAATTTTTTAAACTTATATAATAGAAGGAATTTATAATGAATAAAAGTTTTATAACAAATTTTGTAGCATTAGGATTAGTTTTAATATCTTTTATAGTTAATGATACTTACTCAAATATAGTGTTTTTTACAGGACTTTTTGCTCTTTCTGGTTCTATAACAAATCAACTAGCAATTCATATGCTTTTTGAAAAAGTACCATTTCTTTATGGTTCTGGAGTTATTCCTGCTAGATTTGAAGCTTTTAAAGAAGCAATTAAAAATCTTATGATGAGTGAATTTTTTACAAAAGAACAGCTAGATAACTTTTTTAAAAATGAAGAACAAACTATAAATCTTGAACCAATCATACAAGATACAGACTTTACTCCCGCTTTTGATGCTCTAAGTAAGACAGTAATGGAATCACAATTTGGTGGTATGCTAAATATGTTTGGCGGAGAGGTAGCCCTAGAAGGACTAAGAGAACCTTTCTCTCAAAAAATGAAATCAGCTGTTATAAAAATAGTAAATTCTCAAGCATTTAATGACACACTTCAATCCCATATGAAAAATTCAACATTAAGTGATGATATGATTGGTTCTATAGAAAAAGTAATAGATGCAAGACTAAATGAACTAACTCCTCAAATAGTAAAAAAGATAGTTCAAAAACTTATAAAAGAACATCTTGACTGGCTTGTAGTTTGGGGTGGTGTTTTTGGTGGACTTATTGGTTTAGTTTCTTCTTTCTTAGTTTAGCCCTTAACTAAGGGCTTTAAGTTTTCTATTTTTAGAGTTTTACAACAACTTTTTACTACAAATGGTTTGAAATCTGCATATTATACCACCCCAATTAGTCAAGACAACTTTTTATAAAATCTAATTCCCTTTTATATTTGTTACCTTATGCTACATTTTCACTAGAATTAGTGTAGTTTTCATCATTGATTTTTAAACTCTCAAAGTATACATTCATAGGTTTCTTATATTTTAATGTTTCATGAAATCTCCTGTAATTGTAAAACTCCATATAGTCACTTACATCACTTTTGAGAACTGATACTTTTTTATATTCATTTAAATATATTTTTTCAACCTTAGCACTTCTCCAGAACCGTTCAATACAGATATTATCAGTAGCTCTACCTTTACCATCCATCGAAATAATTATGCCATTATCTTTTAGTGTTTGTGTATGGATATAGCTAGTATATTGTGAGCCC
>Ga0256836_1000646_pt1 | contig 17632 bp, 21 predicted proteins | sample 4561380metaG_FD_185974 | JGI IMG/M metagenome (GOLD analysis project Ga0256836, IMG submission 185974) | Hydrothermal vent microbial communities from Guaymas Basin, Mexico - 4561-380 | ecosystem: Environmental > Aquatic > Marine > Hydrothermal vents | place: Mexico: Guaymas Basin | collected...
ATAGCCATAAATGGGAATGGACGAACAACTCTTAGTCCAACTACACCAGCTTTGATACCTTTTTCTCTCATCTCACGTGCTACTTCACGAGCAGTCTCAACTGAAGTACCCATACAAACTACAGCAATATCTGCATCATCCATATCATAACACTCAACTTGGTTATATTTTCTACCAGTTAGTTTTTCAAACTCTGCAAAAACTTCATCAATTTTTGGAGCAACTTCTGTCATCATATCTTTATGTTGACGAGCTTTATGCTCAAAGTGCCAATCCTCTTCAGCTTGAACACCGTGAGTTACTGGATGTTCAAAGTCTAACATATCGTTCATTGGCTTATACTCACCAACAAAGTTATAAGCATCATCATCACTTAAAGTATGAACACCTTGAGCAGTATGAGAAGTCATAAAACCATCTTGATTTACGATAGCTGGAATTCTAACATCGTGATCTTCACTTACTCTAAAAGCGATTAAGTTTAAATCATAAGCTTCTTGTGGAGAGAAAGCATCAAACTGAATCCAACCACTATCACGAACCATATACATATCAGAATGATCGCCATTAACATTTAATGGTGCAGCTAATGCACGATTTACTAAGTTAAGTACTATAGGAAGTCTCATACCAGATGCTTGGTAAAGTGTCTCAGCCATAAGAGCAAGACCCTGAGATGAAGTAGCAGTAGCAACACGACCACCAGCAGCAGCAGCACCGATACATCCAGACATCGCTGCATGTTCAGATTCAACCATTATAAATTCACCCTCAACAAAATTGTCTGATTTGAATTTTGCATAACCTTCAACTATCGGAGTTGATGGAGTAATTGGGTAAGCTGATACAACATCAACTTGAGCTTGTCTTAAAGCTTGAGCAGCAGCATGATTACCATCCCATACTTCAATATCTCTTAATTCCATTTTATCAAATGCCATCTATTTCTCCTCATCTTTACTAGGCCACTGAGCTATCTCAGTTTCTTCATCTGCTTGTTCTGGGAACATTAAAAGTGATTTTGGATTTGTAGGACATACTTCCACACAAACACCACAACCTTTACAGTGTTCCATATCTATCCCTAACATCTTTTTATCTCTTGAGATTATAGAAATATCTGGACAATAAACCCAACAAAACTGACAATCTATACAATAGTCTTTATTGTAAATTGGTTTTTTAATTCTCCAATCAGCAACACTTGCAGTAAAAGAGTTGTTTGCAGAGTATGCACGATCTTCTTGTTTAGTTCCTGCTATATCATTAACACTACCATCAAATGAACGAAGCATAGCTCCTATTTCAAATTCATCCCATCCTGTATTTGCCATCATCAGCTCCTTATTTCACTTCGTCGTAAGCTCGTTGAATAGCAACCATATTTGCATCAACAATCTTTTGTGGTAGTTTTTTAAGAATTCTTTTCATACTATCTTTAAAAAAATCCATTTCATACATTCCAGAAATTTTCATAAATGCACCTAGCATCGGTGTATTTGGAATAGGACGACCGATAGTTTCTTGAGCAATTTTAATACAATCAACAGTATAAAGTTCTTTACCTTCTAACTTAGGTTGAGCTTTTACAAGCTCCTCTTTAGTTAGGTGTGTAGTAATGATATACTTTGTAGTATCTTTGTGATTTATAGTAACATCAGATGTATATACTAATGCTGGATCTATAACAAAAACATAATCAGGCTTCATATATTTTTCATGATTCATAATAACTTCATCATCAACACGATTATATGCAGTCATAGCTGCTCCACGCTTAGCAGATCCATAAAATGCAAATGCCTGTACATGCTTACCAGTTGTTGAAATAACATCTGCTAAACCTTTAGCACCAGTTACGGCACCTTGTCCAGCACGACTATGCCATCTAATCTCTAGCATAAATTCTCCTTAAGTATCTTCAAGGGTGTAAACCCTAATTCTAGTTTGTGGTATTTTATGCTACTTGGTCTTAAAATAAGCTTGATAGTTTTTTAGTTTGGTTTTTCATTGATAATATGTGTTAATTATTCCTATTTTTTAGGAATTTTACTGCATCATAAGCAGTATCACAAATAAATTCTGTGTAATTCTGTAGAGTTTCTTTTGTATCATAACCACTTAAAACACCTATAGAATTTATGTTTGCATTTTTAGCAGAAATCAAATCAAGCTTAGTATCTCCTATCATCCAAATATCAGAATCTTCCATATTTAAACTCTCTATAGCTTTTAATATAGGCTCTTCATGCGGTTTTGGATGCTCAACATCCTCACGACCAACTAAAACCTTAAAGTACTCCATTAATTCAAAATGCTCCATTAAAACTTTAGAATATCTTCCCGTTTTTGTAGTTACAATCCCCAAAGTGGCAAATTCACTAGCATCTTTAACAGCTTGAAAAGCAAAATCTAAAAGCTTTGTTTTTTGAGTAGAAATTTTTCTATAATGCTCTTTATAAGTAGCTACAAAATCCCAAACCAACTTTTTATCCACTCCTAACTCTCTATACATTACATCAAGAGGATGACCTATAAGTACTTTTATATCTTCATCACTTGGATGTGGATGATTATGGATATCAAAAGAGTTGTGAAAACTTTCTAAAATCGCCTCAGTTGAATCTATAAGTGTTCCATCTAAATCAAATAGTATTATCAATTTTTTCCCTATTAGTTACTTTTAGTTGTGCAATTATAGTATATATAAGATATTTTTAAATCAAATATAGTCTTTTTTTGATATAATCCACACAATTTTATATAGTGTGTAATCACACCACCTAGGAAATATTTATGGATATTAGAGAAGAATTTTTAAAATTTTTTGAATCAAAAAATCATCAAAGAGTAGCTTCAGCTCCACTTACACCAGAGGATGCTTCACTTCTTTTTAACAATGCAGGTATGGTACCTTTTAAGTCAATCTTTACAGGGGAAGTTCCAGCACCATCTAACCCTCGTGCAACATCATGTCAAACTTGTTTAAGAGCTGGTGGTAAGCATAATGACCTTGAAAATGTTGGTCATACTGCAAGACACCATACTTTTTTTGAGATGCTTGGTAACTTCTCTTTTGGAGATTATTTTAAAGAGGAAGTTATAAACTACTCTTGGGAGTTTATAACTAAAGTTTTAGAACTACCTATTGAAAAACTTTGGGTAACAGTTCATGAAAGCGATGATGAAGCTGAAAAACTTTGGCAAAAACATATCTCAAAAGACAGAATCAAAAGACTAGGTGATGCTGATAACTTTTGGGCTATGGGCGATACTGGTGCTTGTGGACCTTGTAGTGAGATTTTTTATGATCAAGGTGCTGAACATTTTTCTGGTGAAGAGGATTATCTAGGTGGTGATGGAGATAGATTTTTAGAGATATGGAACCTTGTTTTTATGCAATACGACAGACAAGCAGACGGTACACTTCTACCACTTCCAAAACCATCTATCGATACAGGTATGGGGCTAGAGAGAGTTGTAGCTATAAAAGAGGGAGCATTATCTAACTATGGTTCATCACTATTTATGCCACTTATCCATAAAGTTGAAGAGCTTATAGGCAAAGAGTATAAGTATGAAAGTGGTACATCTTATAGAGTTATAGCTGACCATATAAGAACAACTGTATTTTTACTCTCTCAAGGGATTAACTTCTCAAATGAGGGTCGTGGGTATGTTCTTCGCCGTATCCTTCGCCGTGCTGTAAGACACGGGTATCTTCTAGGTTTTAGAAAGCCATTTATGTATAAGCTTGTAGATACTTTAGTAAAGATTATGGGCAATGAATACACATACCTAAAAGACAAAGCAGAGATTGTAAAAGAGCAGATAGAGTTAGAAGAAGCAAGATTTTTCAAAACTATTGAAAGTGGTATAGCACTTTTTGAAGAGGAGCTAAAAACTACTAAAGATATATTTAGTGGAGAGGTTGCTTTTAAACTTTATGATACATTTGGTTTCCCACTAGATTTAACTGAAGATATGTTAAAAAGCCACAACCTAAAACTAGATACTAAAAAGTTTGATGAGCTTATGAGTGAGCAAAGAACTCGTGCAAAAGCTGCTTGGAAAGGTAGTGGAGATGCTGATACTCACGGAGATTTTAAAGAGCTTTTAGAAAAATTTGGAGAAAATGAGTTTGTAGGTTATGACAAAACACAAACAACTTCAAAAGTTTTAGCACTTTTAGATGAAAACTATAAGCATACTGAAAAGTTAGATGCAAACTCAAAAGGTTGGGTACTTCTTGATAGTACACCTTTTTATGCTGAGAGTGGTGGGCAAGTTGGAGACAAGGGAGAGTTAAAAGGTTTTGCAAAAGTGCAAGATACTAAAAAATTCTTCGGACTTAACCTATCTCAAATAGAGGTTGAGAGTGAATTAAAAGTTGGCGATAAAGTTGAAGCGATAGTAGATATAAGTAGAAATGAGATTATAAAACACCATTCAGCTACTCACTTGCTTCATGCTGTACTTTTTGATGTTTTAGGGGAGCATATATCTCAAGCTGGTTCACTAAATGAAGCTACAAGACTTAGATTTGACTTTTCACATCCTAAAGCTTTAACTCATACAGAGTTAGCAGAGGTTGAACAAAGAGTAAATGCAATTATCGCTCGTGGTATAGATGCAAAAACTGAAGTTATGGATATACAAAGTGCTAAAAACAGTGGTGCAAAAGCTCAGTTTGGAGAGAAATACGGCGATGCTGTTAGAGTTGTAAGCTTTGAAGATGCTTCCATTGAGCTTTGTGGTGGTGTTCATGTAAAAAATACAGCTTCAATTGGTTCATTTATAATCACAAAAGAGAGTGGTGTTAGTGCTGGAGTTAGAAGGATAGAAGCTGTTGTTGGTAAAGCTGCTTATGACTACTTTTGTGAGCAAAGAATACTTTTAAAACAAGTTGAATCAGAAGTAAAAAACTTGGATGTAATAGCAGGTGTCTCAAGACTAAAATCAACTATAACAGAGTTAAAAGCAGAGTTAAAAGATGCTCAAAACAGTGCAAAAGTTGAGATAAAAACAAACGATATCAACGGTGTAGCTGTGGTTATAGAAGAGTATCCAAATGGCGATATAAAAGAGAAGATAGACGAGCTTAAAAATCAAAATGACAAACTTTGTGCTATGCTTTTTCAAGTAAAAGGGGACAAAGTTCTTATAGCTTGTGGTGTTAAAGGTACAGATGCAAAAGCAGGTGATTGGATCAAAAAAGTAGCTCCAATACTTGGTGGTGGAGGTGGAGGTCGTCCAGACTTCGCTCAAGCTGGTGGAAAAGATAAAACAAAACTACCAGAAGCTAAAGAAGCATCTTTATCTTACATAACAGAAGTTTTATCATAAACAAAGGTTTACTTGTGAAATGGATATTTTTTCTAACTTTTGCTTTGCTTTTTAGTGGATGTGAGATACCTGACTTTCAAAATGACAAGTCAAAAGATTTGGCTAAAGAGAAGTTAGCATTTGAGCAAAAAGTTCAAGAATCTAAAGAGGTTCAACTCAAAAAACTATCTGCTCAAACTCAAAAAGAGTTAGCTATCTTAGCATCAAAAAAAGAGTTGGCTCTTATAGAAAAAGAAAAAGAGTTAGAAAAAATCCGTATGCAAGCTGAACTTGAAAAACAAAAAATCATCTTTGAAAAAGAGAAAGAAAAAACACTTTTTGAACAAAAGATGAAAGAAGCTGAACAAAGCAACGATATGGAACTAAAAAGATATATAGTTTTTATCTTTGCTTTACTTCTTATCATCAGTAGCTTTTTTACATACTACTACTTTAAAAAAAGAAGAGAAGACAAGCTTCGAGCCTACAACGATAACTTACAAAAATACTTCAACCACAAAGAGAATGAAGCAAGGGTAAAGATAGCCGAAAAGATGCTAGATGCCATCTCATCTGGAACACTAGACAAAGAGCAAGAAAACCAACTTATAGGTGCTTTTAGTGGTCAAACAAATGGAAGTTATCAAAAACAACTTTCATCTGAAATCTCATCTGAGAAAGATGATGATGTTATAGATATAGCCGAGATAGAACATAAAGGTTAAACTTAGTTCATAAGTTTTATTAAAGAATCTACTGTATCTTCATATTTATTTCTAAGTGTTGCATCCTGAGACATAAACTGTTCCATAGAAGCTTTTTTCCCTATAGCTTCATCTAGTTCAGGATCACTACCTTTTGTATAAGCGCCTATACGAATTAACATCTCATTCTCTTTTAACATTGTATATAGTCTTCTAAATTTTATAGCTGCTTGAAAATGCTCTTTTGTTATGATATCGTTCATAACACGAGATGCTGAATTTAGTACATGTATAGGTGGATAGATTCCAAAGTCGGTTAATTCACGAGAAAGCACGATATGCCCATCTAGGATAGAACGAGATTGGTCAGCAATAGGGTCACTCATATCATCTCCCTCTATAAGAACAGTAAAAAAAGCAGTAATTGAACCTTTGCCCTCTTCCTTTCCAGCTCTTTCCATTAACTGTGGTAAAAGTGTAAGTGAAGATGGTGGATAACCTTTTGATGTTGGTGGTTCACCCAAAGCTAGACCAATCTCCCTTTGAGCCATCGCAAAACGGGTAACACTATCCATAATGAACAGCACATCAAGCCCTTTATCTTTAAAGTGTTCTGCTACACTCATAGCTGCAAATGCACCATACTTTCTCATAAGTGGACTATCATCTGATGTTGCTACTATCATCACGGTATTTGTCAAGTCTCCACCTAAGTTTTTCTCTATAAACTCAGGTATCTCACGACCCCTTTCCCCTATAAGTGCTACAACTTTTATAGGAGCATCAGCACCCCTTACAATCATCCCCATAAGTGTAGATTTACCAACCCCACTACCTGCAAAGATGCCAAGTTTTTGACCTTTTCCACAAGTAAGAAGTCCATCTATACTTTTAACACCAACACTAAAAACTTCATCTATCATACCCCTTTTCATAGCTGAAATTGGAGCTTTTATGATGGGGGAAAATTGAGAAGTGTTTATCATACCTTTTCCATCTATGGGTTGCATAAATGGGTTTACAACACGACCTAAAAGACCCTCTCCCATAGGGATATTCATCCCCTCTTGATCCATAAACACTCTATCGCCTGAGCTAAACCCATCTATAAAACTAAAAGGGGTTATATAAAAAGTAGCACCATCTATCTCGGTAACCATACCAACTGTTTCTTGTTCGGTTGTATTTGATACGATTTTAACCATATCACTTATACTTACATTTAGACCTCGTGCTGTTATAACAGTAGCATTTATCTTTACAACTTCACCAAAAGGCTCATAATAGTTTTGAGATGAAAGTTTTTCTTTTAGTGAGGAAAAGGGCATTTATTTTAATCCATTTTTATGTAAAATATCTTCTATTTCTTTATTTGAAATATTATCGATTTCAGTTTTAGAGTATATTGAGAGTAGTCTTATAGTATTTTTAGCATCTATAAAGTAGATGATAACTCTAAAACCACCACTTTTTCCAGTAGGTATAGAAGAGTTAGCCAATCTAATTTTATAGCAATTATATCTTAGTTTAGTACCAAATGTTGGGTTTTTATATAAACTATCCCTAAGCTCTTCTAAATCTAAAGCAATTTTTTTATAATTTTTAGCTAATTTTTTAACTTGTTTAACAAATTCAGGTGTTGGTATTATTTTTAAGTTCATCTATCAATCCATCAAATGATATCTCTTCTAATTCATTATTTTGTTGAAGTTTCATCTGTTTTATAGATTTATCTAAACTATTTAATAGCATCATTTTATTGTAACTGTTTTTTATAAAATCAAAAAAAAGCTCTTTATCACTGTTAAACCCATCTAAAAAAATCTTCTCAATATCTTGATTTACTTCTAATGCTAACATAGAAAAATCCTTTAGTATCTAGTTCCACTAGGCGAATTTATAAGTGAGAAAAACTCTGCTCTTGTTTTTTCATCTTTTTTAAACAATCCTCTTAGTGCTGATGATGTTGTTGTTGAGTTTATCTTCTCAACCCCTCTCATCTCCATACACATATGTCTTGCTTGAACAACTACTGCTACACCTTTAGGGTTTATAGTGTTCATTATGGCATCAGCTATTTGTTCTGTTAGTTGTTCTTGTATCTGCATTCTACGAGCAAAAACATTTACAACTCTTGGGATTTTTGAAAGTCCTACAACTTTTCCATCTGGTATATAAGCTACATGAACTTGCCCAATTATAGGTAAAAGATGATGTTCACAAGTTGAGTAAAACTCTATATCTTTTATAAGAACCATCTCATCATTACTACTTGTAAAAAGTGCTTTTTGAAGTATGGCTTTTGGGTCTTCTTTATAGCCACCATAGATAAACTCAAAAGCTTTTCTAACTCTTGAAGGGGTATCTAGTAACCCCTCTCTATCTGGATTTTCTCCTACATGGAGCATCATAGTTTTTACTGCATTTTCAAAATCTGTATTTTTTTCGTTTGACAATTTTTTTGCCTTAATTTAGATATGAAATTATACACTATTAATGTAATAAATTAATTATCTGCTATAATCTTAATAATATTTTCTAAACATAAGGTTTTTAATGAAAAAATTTATAGGTATATTTTCTATCTTAATTATTGTAGTTCTTATAGTTCAAACAATCACAACAAAAGATGCTAAAAAAAGTTCAACTAATAGCATCGGAGTTAGCACTTTTGCTTTGTATGATATAACAAAACATATAGTTGGAGATACTCAAAAACTTTTTATACTGATGCCTTTTGGTGTAGATATACATAGTTTTGAACCAACTCCACAACTTATAGCAAAAATTCAAAATAGTACATTAGTTATATACAATGGTGCTGGACTACAACACTGGATAGAAGACTTTAACTTTAAAAACAAATCAATAGATATGAGTAAATATGTTAAACTAAAAAAAGTTCAAAAACATACCCATCACGAAGAAGATGAACATCATCACGGAGCTATAGATAGTCATTATTGGTTAGATATAAGTAATATGATAAAAATGACACAAATCATAACAAAAGAGTTGATATCTATATCACCTAAAGATAAAGATTTTTATATAAAAAATGAACAATCTTATATATCTATGCTTGAAAAATTAGACAATGATTTTAAAACTAAATTATCAGAGTGTAAAAAAGATACTATCATAGTAAATCACAATGCTTTTTCATACTTGTCAGATAGATATGGATTTCACTCTGTAGCACTTAGTGGTCTATCCCCAGATGCTCAACCAGATGCTAAAACTATGATAAAACTTATCAAAACAGTAAAAGAACATAACCTCTCAACTGTATTTTTTGAAAGTTTTGCATCTGACAAGGCTATGAAAAGCATAGCAAAAGAAGCTCATGTTAAAGTTGATGTACTTCAAGCTTTAGGAAATATAACAGCAGATGAAGCAAAAAAACATATGAGTTATGAAGATATCATGAGAGAAAACTTAGATAAAATCTCAAAAGCTTTAGAGTGTAAATAGATGGATTTTAAAGTACCTATATTTGATGTTAAAAATCTTAACTTTGAAGTTGACAATCAAAAGATACTAACTAATATATCTTTTGAGATATATCAAGCTGAATATATAGCTATCATAGGTCCAAATGGTGGTGGAAAAACTACACTTATAAGGATGCTTTTAGGGCTAGAAAAACCAACAAATGGTGAAGTAAAGATATATGGCAAAAAACTAAAAGATTTTAAAGAGTGGAGCAAGATAGGTTTTGTACCACAAAGAGCATCCCATGTTGATACAAACTTTCCAGCAACTGTTGAAGATATAGTAAATATGGGAAGAGTATCTAAGAGAAAACTATTTTCTAAAAAACCAAAAGAGGATATAGAGATAGTAAAAGATGCTATGATAAAGATGGATGTTTATAACTTAAAAGACAAGATGGTGGGAAACCTATCAGGTGGACAAAGACAAAGGGTTATGTGTGCAAGAGCCTTGGCATCACAACCAGAGATACTTATACTTGATGAGCCAAATACAGGTGTAGATGTAGTCTCTCAAAACCGTTTTTATGCACTTCTTAGAAAACTAAATCAAGAGGATAAAATAACCATAGTTTTTATAACCCACGACATAGGTGTAATAGCTGATGATATAGCAAGACTTTTTACTGTAAATGAAAAGATTACAGTTTGTAATGACCCTAAAAAGGTGATAAGTTGTGAAGATATAAGTGAACTCTATGGAAGAGAAGCCCATCTTATACATAACCACAGACATGAGCATTGATTTTTAAAAAGAGATAGGGATAAAATTAATGAACTTATTAAATAAAGATTTGATTGTAGAATACTTGAAACAACATAAGACAGACTTTTATAATAGATATTCAATTATGAAGATAGGTTTATTTGGAAGTTTTGCCAAAAATAATAACTCTTTAAATAGTGATATTGACATAGTATATGAAACAATATCTAAAGATTTGACATTTAAACAAATGTATCAACTAGAAGAGGAATTAAATAGACACTTTGATAGGGATATAGATCTGGTTAATCTTAACTATATGAATCCACTTATCAAAAGAAAAGTTATAAAAGATGTTATATATGTATAGTGATAATAACTTGATTTATATATTTACAATCTTAGAAGCGATAGAAAAGATAAATATTTATTGTAGTGATTTTGAAGATGATGAAGAATTTTATAGTAGTAATGAACAGTTAAATTTTAATGCAGTTGTAAACTTACTTATTGCTATTGGTGAAGAAAATAAGAAAATAGAGACTAAAATAAAGGATGATTATACATTTACTTGGAAAGATATATCGAAAATGAGAGATAAAATATCTCATAATTATAGAGGTGTTAGTCCATATATAGTTTGGGATATAGTAAGAAATTTTTTACCCGAATATAAAAATATACTTATAGATATATTGCCATGTATAGATAATTTTGATGAGGTTTTAGATGATGCTATTAGTTCAAAGTTTTATACACATTTAGCATATTTAAAAGAGGTAAGATAAATGAAACTAAAAAAACTACCAATTGGCATCCAAACATTTAAAAAAATCATAAATGAAAACTATACATATATAGATAAAACACAAATAGCATATAACCTTATAAATGATTATCAAAATGTATTTTTATCTCGCCCTAGAAGATTTGGTAAAAGCCTTTTTTTAGATACTCTTCACAACATTTTTGAGGGGAATAAAGAGCTATTTAAAGGTTTGTATATCTATGATAAATGGGATTTTGAAGATAAATATCCTGTTATAAAGATAAGTTGGGGTGGCAATCTAAAAACATTAGAATCTACCAATAAAAAAGCTATAAGCATACTAAAAGATAATCAAAAAAGATTAGGTGTAGAGTGTGAAGATATGCAAGATGCAAGTATCTGTTTTGATGAGCTTATAAAAAAAACTTATGAAAAATACAATAAACCAGTAGTAATTCTTATAGATGAATACGATAAACCCATATTAGATAACTTAGATAACACAACAATAGCTATACAAAACAGAGACTTTTTAAGAGGCTTATATGTGATGCTAAAAGAAAATGATGCTTATATAAAATTTGCATTTTTAACAGGCATCTCAAAGTTTTCAAAAGCAAGTATATTTAGTGGGTTAAATAACTTAACAGATATATCTCTAAACAAACGATATGGCAATATCTGTGGATATACTCAAGAAAATATAGAGTATTACTTTAAAGAGTATCTAGTTGATGTTGATTTAAAAAAGGTTCAAAGTTGGTATAACGGTTATAACTTTTTAGGTCAAAAAGTTTATAACCCTTTTGACTTACTTCAGTACCTAGATACAAAAGAGTTTAAAAACTATTGGTGGGAAAGTGGCAACCCTTACTTTTTGATAGAGATACTTAAAAAAGGGGATTATTTTATACCAAATGTTGAAAATCTAAAAACAGATGAAAGTTTACTAAATAGTTTCGATATAGAGAAGTTAAAACTAGAGGTACTTCTTTTTCAAAGTGGGTATTTAAGTATAGATAAACAGTTTCAAAAAAGAGATAAAATATTTTATACTCTAAAAGTACCAAATAAAGAAGTACAAATTAGTTTAAATGAACTTTTTTTAATGTATCTTACTGATAGAGTTGATTTTGATATACAAGATAATATTTATGATAGTTTATATGAAGCAGATTTACAAATGTTTAAAAACTCACTTATCTCACTTTTTGCATCTATCCCTTACAACAACTATGTAAAAAACAATATATCAAACTTTGAGGGTTACTATGCAAGTGTTATCTATACTTACTTAGCTAGTCTAGGAGTAGAGATGATAGCAGAAGATGTAACCAATAGAGGTAGGATAGATTTGAGTATAAAACTAAATGATAAAATCTACATCATAGAGTTTAAGATGCAAAGTGAAGATGCATTGTCTCAGATAAAAGAGAAAAACTACCATCAAAAGTATCTAAATAATTCTAAAGAGATATATTTAGTTGGTATAAATTTTGATGAAGATAAGAAAAATATAACTAAGTTTGAATGGGAAAAAGTAGAGGTTGGTTGTGGATAAAGTTACAACAAATGATTTTTATAATGACATAAAAAATATACTTCAATCTGCAAAAGATAATGCATATAAACAAGTAAACTTTATAATGGTAGAGGCTTATTGGTGTGTAGGTAAAAAGATAGTAGAACAAGAACAATCTGGTGAAGATAGAGCTAAGTATGGTAAAGCTATCATCAAAGAGTTGTCAAAAAAACTAACAAAAGATTTTAGTAAAGGTTTTTCAGAAAGAAATCTACGAAATATGAGACAGTTTTATATAGTGTTTCCAATTTGGCAAACAGTATCTGCCAAATTAAGTTGGAGCCATTATCAACTTCTAATGAGAGTAGAAAATCAAAAAGCAAGAGAGTACTACATAGAAGAAGCGATAAATTCAAACTGGAGTGTAAGAGCTTTAGAAAGACAGATAGGTAGTTTTTACTATGAAAGGATAATCTCTAGTAAAGATAAAACCATAGTAAAATATGAAGCAGATGAAAAAACTAAAGATTTGAAATTAAAACCAAAAGATATTATAAAAGACCCTTATGTATTAGAGTTTTTAGAGTTAAAAGACAATATATCATTTAGAGAAGATGAACTAGAATCTGCACTTATGGATAAAATTCAAGATTTTTTACTTGAACTTGGTCGTGGATTTGCATTTGTAGCTAGACAAAAACATATACGAACTGAACTTAGTGATTTTTATATAGATTTGGTATTTTATAACTACATCTTAAAATGTTTTGTAATCATTGAGCTAAAAAGGGGTAAACTAACACATCAAGATATAGGACAACTTGATATGTATGTAAATATGTATGATGATTTAGAAAAACCACAAAGTGATAACCCAACCATAGGGATACTACTTTGCACATCAAAAGATGATACAGTTGTAAAATACTCAAGTATAAAAGACAAAGAAAATCTTTTTGTATCAAAGTATCAGATGTATCTACCAAGTGAAGATGAATTAAAACAAGAGATAGAAAAAGATATAATGGAATTAGAATTAAAATGCAAATATTAAGTAAAGGAAAAAATTATGAAATTTGCAGACCCGAAAAATGATGTAGCTTTTAAAAAGATATTTGGAGATGAAAGACATAAGGAAGTTCTTATATCTTTTTTAAATGCTATTCTTGATTTTAAAGATGAAAAAGTTATAGTTGATGTAAAACTAGACAATACTTATCAATTATCACAAATAGAAGAATTAAAAGATTATGATAAAGTAAGTTTAAAAAAAGGATTAGATATAAAAACAGTATCATTAATAACTGAATTAAGTACAGAAGAGATAAAAAATATATGTTAGAAATGTTTCAATATGAATTTATGCAAAAAGCTTTTTTAGTAGGTATTATTATAGCCATACTCGCATCTATCAGTGGTACTTTTGTCGTACTTCGTCGTTACTCACTTATGAGTGAGACACTTGCACATTCTGCTTTAGTTGGAGTATCTGTTGGACTAGTAGCTGGTTATAACCCTATTTGGGTAGCTGTTATTGTAGCTATATTATCGGCTTGGCTTATAGAGTATCTTAGAAGTTATTTTTCTTTGTATTCAGATGCTGTTTTAGCCATACTTTTATCTGGTTCTTTAGCCATAGCTATTATCATAGTATCTTTAGGAGATGCATTTAATACATCACTATTTTCTTATCTATTTGGTTCTATCTTATCTGTTAGTGATGATGATGTAAAAGCTATCTTATTTTTTGGTGGTTTATCTTTAGCATTGTTACTTGTTTTTTCAAAAGAGTTATATTTTATAGCTTATGATGAGGAAGTTGCACAAACAAGTGGTATAAAAGTCAAATCTCTAAACTTTTTACTTGTAACTGTTGTAGCTATCATCATAGCACTCTCTATACGGGTAGTTGGAAGTTTACTTATAGGGGCTTTGATGGTTATACCAACGGTTACAGCACTACAGTACAAAAAAGGTTTTTTTAAAACTGTTATATTATCGGTAATCTTTGCTATAGTTAGTGTTATCTCTGGAATGATATTCTCATACTACTTTTCACTGCCATCTGGAGCAACTATAGTTTTATCTATACTTTTTATATTTATAATCTCATTGGTGGTAAACAAAAGATGAAAATAAGTTCAGAATTTTCCAAATATGCATCTGAGTATGAAAACTACAATATCATACAAAAAAAAGTTATTGATAAGCTTTTATCAACACTTAAAACACAACCTAAAGATATACTGGATTTAGGTTGTGGTAGTGGTGAGCTTTGTAAAAAGATAGATTGGCAATATAACAGTTTTATAGGTGTTGATTTTGCTAAAAATATGCTAGAACTTCATCCAAAATCTGATAAGATAAAATGTATTTATGGTGATTTTAACGATGAAAATCTATTTAAAGAGTTAAAAAAACATCACTATGACCATATATTTTCTGCATCTGCTTTACAATGGGCTGATGATTTGGAAACTGTTTTTAGACATATAAAAACTCTTAATGCACCTGTATCACTAGCTATATTTACATCAAATACATTTAAAACACTACATAATACAGCAGGACTAAATTCAATACTTGCTTCTGCTTCTAGTATATTAAAAATCCAAGCTAAATTTTTTAAAACAAATTTTGAAATAGTAAATTATAAATTAAGATTTAACTCTGTTAGAGAGATGTTTAGATATATCAAAAAAAGTGGAGTAAGTGCTTCAAGAAGAGTTCTAACTTATAAACAAACCAAAAAGCTTATGCAAGAATATCCTTTAGATTATCTAGAATTTGAAATTGTTTTTATAACTTCAAAATAATTTTTTCTAAATCATAAAGCTCATATCTTATATGCTTAAATCTTTCGCTATACTCTACATTTTCCAATTTAAAAAGCTCTTCTAAAACCCTAGAAGATTCTTGTGCTCGTTTAAAATTTGCTGTGATAATATCTTTTACACAACTTCTGTTAAGTTCACTTTTTATTGTTGTACGAAGCACATCATTGATACTATCACGATTTTGAAGAAGTGCATCATCATCCATCTGTGCTAAATGACGAAGATGTTTTAATTTATGAGATAATTCTTTGTTATTATCTCCGTATCTCATAATATCTTCAACAACCCTTATCCCCTCTTTTAAACGGTTAAGATTTGCATCGCACACCCGATAAAGTTCGGGTGTTAGCGATTTTTTAGTCATTATCACCAAAGATTCCAAAAAGTTGTAAAAGTGCTGTAAAAATATTTAAAAAATCAAGATAAAGTGCAATAGCCCCATCAATAGGAGTTTCATAAGCACCTTGCATAATGTTTTGGGTATCAAAAATAACCATCACACTAAAAAGTAGTACAATAGCACCACTAATCATAATATGAACCATTGGATTACCTAAAAAGATATTTATGATTGAAAATCCTAAGATTACAAACATAGCTATCATAAGAGGCTTACCATAACCTGTAAAATCCCTAGTTGTTTTTATAGCATAAAAACTCATAGCACCAAATACAACTGATGTCATAGCAAAAGCATTACCTATGATAGTAGCACCACCACTCATACCAAGTGTACGAGCTAAAAGAGGAGCTAACATCAAACCTGTCATAAATACAAATCCAAACATAACCATAAGGTTTAAACCTTGTTTATGTTTTACAAAATGTAACCCTATTAATAATCCTATCTCTAAAATCATTAGAGGAAAGAACATAGCTTGAATAGTTCCAGCTAATGGAACACCAACATAAGCACCAGCTGCACCAGCCATCATAGAAGCTGCAAAAAGTTTATAAGTCTCTTTTACAAATGCAACGATTTGAGCTTCACTTTTTGAGACACTTCCATAACTAAAAGCTTCACTAGCCCTCGCATAATCACGATCATATAATCCCATAATTTTTCCTTTTAACTATACATAAATCCATATAGTTTATTTTAATAATGAATTATATAGATGAAGAGTTAACATATAGCAAAAATTTATAAATTAGTTGCTTTTTGCAAGTTGTGCAAAGTCTATTTCAGTAGAACTTTTATTCTCTTCTTTCATCTTTTTATCCTCTTCAAAACTTCCTGTACTAAAAGTAACACCACTTTGTTTAAGTATGCATCCTTTCATACCAGGTACACAAGCTTTCTTTATAAGTTTACAATAACCTTTAAAATCGTGTTGACATGTCCATCCCATTTTTACCCTTTTAGAGAAATTTTTATAAAATTATATCTTTTTTTTAAAGTTATTTATCAAAGTTCCGATATACTTTACATAGTCAGAGGCAAGGATGCCAAAGACAAAAAAAATTAGAAAAGAGCAAAAGGCTCTTTCCATAAAAAAGGATTTATTATGGGTTTTAGAATAAACACAAATGTTGCGGCTATGAACGCACATGCTAGTTCGTCAGCAAATAATCGTGCTATAAATAATTCACTTGAAAAATTAAGTTCAGGTTTAAGAATTAATAAAGCAGCAGATGATGCTTCTGGTCTTGCTATTGCAGATTCGCTTCGTTCTCAAGCAAATGGCTTAGGTCAAGCTATAAAAAATGCAAATGATGGTATAAATATCATCCAAATCGCTGATAAAGCTATGGATGAACAAACAAAAATACTTGATACTATCAAAACTAAAGCAATCCAATCAGCAGAAGATGGTCAAACTAGTAAATCAAGAAAAGCACTACAAGCAGATATCACTCGTCTTATGGAGGAGTTAGATAATATCGCAGGAACTACTTCATTTAATGGTCAGCAACTTCTTTCTGGTCAATACACAAACAAAGAGTTCCAAGTTGGTGCTTACTCAAATACAACTGTAAAAACAAGTATAGGTGCAACAAGTTCTGATAAAATTGGGTCAACCCGTTTTGAAACAGGTAAAATGATAACAGCAGCTGGTATATCTACTATGAAATTTTCAGCTATTGATGGTACTAATGATATAGTTTTAGAAAGTGTTACTATCTCAACTGGTGCTGGAACAGGTATAGGTGTTTTAGCAGAAACAATTAACAAAAATTCAGATAAAACAGGTGTAAGAGCTTCTTTTGATGTTCACTCAACTGGTACTAAATCTATCTCTGCTTCAACAATTAAAGGTATCGCTATAAATGG
>Ga0256836_1000649_pt1 | contig 17598 bp, 18 predicted proteins | sample 4561380metaG_FD_185974 | JGI IMG/M metagenome (GOLD analysis project Ga0256836, IMG submission 185974) | Hydrothermal vent microbial communities from Guaymas Basin, Mexico - 4561-380 | ecosystem: Environmental > Aquatic > Marine > Hydrothermal vents | place: Mexico: Guaymas Basin | collected...
TTTTCTCTCTATCAGTACTACACCTTGTAATTTTTCTTGACTATTATATATCTCAACAATTCCATCTGTAGTGAGGTAGGGTGTTTTAGGAGTAAAGGACATATTGTCTTCTTTTATTTTGATTTTATCTATACATAACGTTATTAATGATATTATGAGCAAATTTTTTCCAACATATATCAACTGAAATTTTATATAGATTGTGATGGTTAATTCTACAATAAAGGAGATAGAATTATGATAAAACGCTGTTTATTCCCAGCTGCAGGATACGGTACACGGTTTTTACCTGCTACAAAGGCGATGCCAAAAGAGATGTTACCAATTTTAACAAAACCGCTTATCCAATATGGTGTTGAAGAGGCACATGAAGCCGGATGTAATATTATGGCTACAATCACTGGACGTGGTAAAAGAGCAATAACAGATCATTTTGATTTAAGTTATGAACTTGAACACCAGATTAAAGGAACATCAAAAGAGAACCTTTTAACAGAAATACGTTCTTTAATGGAGACTTGTACATTTACTTATACGCGTCAAAATGAGATGAAAGGTTTGGGTGATGCTATCTATAAAGGTAAAGTATTAGTTGGGGACAGTGCTCCTTTTGCTGTTATACTTGCAGATGATTTATGTGTAAACCCAGATGGTGATGGAGTACTTAAGCAGATGGTGAAACTGTATGAAAAATATAAATGTTCTATTGTCGCTATTATGGAAGTACCAAAAGAACAGGTAAGCAGTTATGGTGTTATTTCAGGTAAAGAGATAGAAAAAGGGATATTTATGATCGACAATATGGTTGAAAAGCCAGATGCAGATAAAGCTCCTTCAAATCTTGCTATTATTGGAAGATATATCCTAACTCCTGATATTTTTGATATCATTAAAGATACAAAACCAGGTAAAAACGGTGAATTACAGATTACTGATGCATTACTTACACAGGCAAAAAAAGGTATGGTTCTTGGATATAAGTTTAAAGGAAAACGATTTGACTGTGGTTCTTTAGATGGTTTTGTAGAAGCGACTAATTACTTTTATAATAATTTATATAAAAAATAATTTTCTTTCTGATAACCCTATTTTGGAAGTCCAAATTTTTGGGTTATCAACTCTCCCTCTTCATTAAAGAAAAGATAATAGAGCAAATCTTTTTTAATACTCAACTCTACTAAATAACGCAATGCTAAATTTGCCTGCAGTGAAGCAATATGCATAACAATAGGTGCTGCGATGCCAGCAGGAGTTTTTGTGATGATTTTAAAGGCATCATTAAAGGATGATTCATCAATAAAACAGACTTGACCATGAAAAGCCTCTACGCTTCCATAAAGCCAAGGAGTGTCAACCTGTTTTGCATAGGTGTTAATATCTCCACGTGTTGGAAGATTGTCTGTTGCATCAATAATTAAGTCAACCTCAATTCTTTTTTTGCTCCACTCTATAAAGTTACATTCATGTGCTATAGCTTTTGTGAATGGGGAGCGTTGTGCAATAATTTGTGCATTTATTTTTGCTTTATTTTTTCCTTCATCACCCAGCTTAAACGCAATCTGCCTGTGGATATTATGCAAGCTCACTTCATCAAAGTCTACAATATGAATTTCTCCGATACCTGTAGCACCCAGAGCAAAGGCAAGGGATGAACCAAGGCCTCCTGCTCCGATAATTGCAATTTTTTTATGCTGAAGAGTTTTTTGTCTCTCTTCTCCCCAAAGTTGAATCTGACGGTGAAAATATTGCATCATGTTTTATCCTTTGTAAGTGTTGTACGCTTATTTATGGCCTCTTTAAACCCCCAAGAACGTCGTGCTTGGACTACTTGCGTATGGCTCATCTCAACTATCATCAACTCCTCTTGGTTGCCCAGATGATTAAGAAGCTCTGCGTTTGGAGAGATTAAAAATGAATCACCATAAAATTGCCATGTGAATTCTTTGTCTTGGTACTCTCCAATTCTGTTTGCACGCAATAGATAACAACTGTGCGTAAATGCTCTTGTCATCGCAAGCGCTTTCCATCTCTCGAAAGATTCAAAAGTAGAGACACTTGGCAGTAAAATACAGTCAATGTTTTTATGTTTAAGTGTAGCAAAAAAATCGTCAAAATGAAGCTCAAATCCATTTAATATCGCAAATTTAAAGCCATCTATTTTAAAAGTAAGGGGAGCTTCTATAGGTTTGACTGCGTTTGAAAAGAATTTTTCTTCATTCCAATGTGTATAGTTGATAAGAATTTGTTGTTGATAATAGGAAGTGGAAGCAGGTGAAAATTTTGCAACTGTTTTGTAAACTTTCTCTTTTTTAACAATGATAAGTGGAGCAATTATTGTTAGTTGGTAAGTTGCAGCAAGCTCTTTTAGAATTTTTATCTGATGCAGTCCCTGCTCTTTAATCATCGCAAGAGACATACTCTCCAACTCTTTAAAAAATGGATTAAGAACATATTCCCCTAAAAGAATAAGCTTAACATTTTTTTTATGAGCAACTCGGATGTAGTTGTATAGTTTTGTTGAACTCATTCCCTGAGCATTGAGTTGGAGAACTGCTGCTATCATTGCCCTGTTTTTATCTTTTGAATTTTTATCTGTGCATCTTCGAGGATCTTTTGTGCTTCAGTTAGTTCACGCATCCCTTTTTCATAGGCCTTTACACTGTTTTCAAGTGTAATTTCAGGATTCATTAACGTCTCTAAAATTTTCTTTGCATTGTCTAATTTTGTTTCAAATTTTTCTTTAGCCATTGAGTGCATCCTTTACATATGTATCAAATTTGTCTAACTCTACCAAAAAGGCATCATGTCCATAATCACTGTCAATATCTACATAATTATAATTTTTTTTGCCTATATCTGAGAGTTCATCTGCTATCTCTTGCATCTCAAAGTTTTTAAATAGAATATCATTTTTGAAACTAAGAAGATGTAACTCTGCCGTGATACGTTTAAGAGACTCAGAGAGAGAATCAAAGCCGCGAGCAAGATCATAAATATTTATGGCTTTTGTAATATAGAGATACGCAAGCGGATCAAACCATTTGGTAAAATTATATCCGTTGTACTCAAGATATGATTCTACCTGAAATTTTCCAAAAAGCTCATAGAGACCATCTGTAAGTTTGTAATCTCTGCCAAATTTTTCTCGCATTGATTCATGAGATAAAAAGCTGATATGCCCAGCCATACGTCCTACAGCCATACCGGAGAGACCTTGCTCTTTTAAGACTTCAGGGTCATAATAGCCTTGTCTGAAATCAGGATCATTGAGAATAGATTCCTGCGCGACTTTGTTAAACGCAATAGCCCATGGCTGTGTCGCATGTGTTGTAGCAAGGGCAATGATTTTATTTGCAAAGTTAGGGTAGTGTACAGCAAACTGCAGTGCCTGCATACCTCCCATGGAACCACCGACAATGGCATGAACTCTGTGAATATCCAATCTGTCAAACAAGATGCGCTGAGCTTTTACCATATCTTTGATACTGACTACAGGAAATTTATAACGGTAAGGTTCTTGGTGAGGGTACTGCATGCTCATGGGACCTGTTGAGCCAAAACAGCTTCCAATTACATTGGAGCATATGACAAAATATTTATCAGTATCTATAGCTTTTTTAGGGCCTATAAAACCATCCCACCATCCTGGTTTTGATTCATCTTCATAAAGTCCTGCGGCATGATGAGAACCAGTAAGGGCATGACAGACCACGACGACATTACTTTTATCATCATTAAGAGTCCCATAGGTCTCATAAGTGATATCATAAGGTTCTAAAATACGACCACTCTCTAAGTAGAGAGGGTTTGTAAAATGCTCAGTATGTGTTTGTAGATTTAAAGACAAATGTATAGAACTCCAAAAATTGTTAGTGACATTTTAGCAAAAATCTCTTGTATTAGGCTTCAAGTGCCTGTTTTAAATCTTGGATCAAATCTTGTGAACTCTCTAAGCCGCATGAAATACGGATAAGCCCTTCGGGAACACCGCAGGCTATTAACTCCTGAGTTGAGAGCTGCTGGTGTGTTGTAGATGCCGGATGTGTAATAATGGACTTTGAATCACCAATATTTACAACAAGGGAGTAGAGATTCGTTGCGTTTACAATCTTTTCTGCCTCTTGCAGACTTGCAACTTCAAAACTCAGTAACCCACTGCATAGACCATCTTTAAAATATTTTTGTGCATTTTCATAGTTTGAATTACTTTTTAATCCCGGATAGTTGACTTTTTTTACTTTTGGATGTGATTCTAAAAACTCAGCAAGTGCAAGAGCATTTTTGGAGTGTTCTTTCATTCTGAGTGCCAAAGTTTCCAAGCCCTGTATAAAAAGCCAGGAATTAAACGGTGAAACAACCGCACCTAAATCACGAAGCAGAGAAAGACGAGCTCTGAGTGTAAAAGGAGGCAGTCCAACATCAGTATATACAAGCCCGTGGTATGATGCATCAGGCTGATTAAAATGGGAGTATCTAGGATTATCTTTCAGTTTCTCGATAAGATTTTTACGTTCAACTAAAATACCGCCTATTGCCAAGCCTTGTCCTGTTGTATATTTGCTGGCACTGTGTACAGTGATATCGATTCCAAAATCAAATGGAGAACATATAGCAGGTGTTGCTACGGTATTGTCAACGATTGTTAAAATATTATGTCTGTTGGCAACAGTGGTAATAGCTTCAATATCTGCAACATCAATACTCGGATTTGTTAAAGATTCAAAAAAGATGACTTTTGTTTTTTCATCTATCAAACTTTCAAGTTCTTGAGGTTGATGGACATCAAAAAATCTAGCTTCTATTCCAAAACGTTTGAGCGTGTGTGCACTGAGTGTTAAACTTCCTCCGTATAATTGTTTTGCACATACTATATTGTCTCCGGCCTCTGCTGCGTTTACAATGGCAAAAAAGATAGCACTCATACCACTTGCTGTGGCAATTGCTGCCTCACCACCTTCCATTGCCGCAAAACGTTTCTCAAAAACATCTGTGGTAGGGTTATTCAATCGTGTGTAGATATTTCCAAGTTCTTTGAGTGCAAAGAGATTAGCAGCGTGCTCAACATCGCGAAATTCATAGGCAGTTGTTTGATAAATGGGCACTGCCATAGTCCCCTGTGAGTCTTTGTCATATCCTGCATGGAGTGCTAAAGTTTGTAAATCCATAATAGTTGTGCCTTATGTGTTATTTGTCTTTAATGTTTCATCTTTAAGTGTTTGCAAAAACTCTAAAATATTGCTTTGGTATGCCAAGGTATCTTCATCGTATGTCAAAGCAAGAAATTCCCGTAGAGATTCTACGTCTATTTTTTTTGCATATCTTGGAGCAGCTTTTAGGTCATAAATAATACTTTGTACTAAAGAGTCTATACCTAAACCGTTGTTCTCTTTTACTTTTTGTACCAGTTCTTTTGTAGAAAGAAGCAGTAGATTTGCACGGTCTGTATCATCTTTATAGATTAAAAGACCATGCTTTTTGACGATGATAAAATTATCAACAGTTGCATTTTCATTTGCTGCAATAAGAAGGGCATATACCTTCGCACGAAATGATAAAGAGCCGTGATGATGGACAAATATCTCTCGAAAAGCGTTATAAAAATGATGTTTAATCCTAAATCCAAGTTTCATCGAGATTCCTTATGCGATATTATACATCTAAATGGTATAATTTCAAAAATAAATTTTAAGAGAATAAAGGAATATTTTTATGGGTAGAGCATTTGAATATAGAAAAGCTTCAAAACTAAAAAGATGGGGAGCAATGTCAAAACTGTTTCCGAAACTTGGTAAGGTTATTACGATGGCAGCAAAAGAGGGTGGTACAGACCCTGACATGAATGCGAAGCTAAGAACTGCTATATTGAATGCAAAAGCTGAAAATATGCCAAAAGATAATATTGATGCAGCTATAAAAAGAGCAACTGCCAAAGACAGTGCCGATATGAAAGAGGTGAATTTTGAAGGAAAAGCACCGCATGGTGTACTTCTTTTTATAGAGTGTGCAACGGATAATAATACAAGAACAGTGGCAAATGTTAAAAGTACATTGAATAAAAATGGTGGAGAGATGCTTACAAACGGTTCATTGGAATTTATGTTTTCCCGTAAGGCACTTTTTGAGTTCCCTTTTTCTGATGATATGGATATTGAAGAATTAGAACTAGAACTGATAGATGCTGGACTTGAAGAGATAGAAGCAGAAGATGGTGTTGTATTGGTAACAGCTGATTATACAAGCTTTGGTACGATGAACGAAGCTCTGGAAAAGATGGGTGTAGAGATTACAAAAGCAACACTAGAGCGAATCGCAAATACTCCAATTGAAATATCCGAAGAAGAACATGCTGATGTAGATAAAATCTTAGAAAGATTAGAAGATGATGAGGATGTGCAGAAAGTTTATACAAATTTAGCATAGTAATGTATTTTATAAAAAAGGAATTTGTTAAAACTCTGGAGGTGAAGCAATCAAAATTCATTGCTCACCTTATTCCTTATGATATCTATGAATCAACACTTAAAAAATTACAAAAAGAACATCCAAAAGCAAGACATTTTGTAACTGCATATCGTTATTTAAATGAATATAATCAGGTTGTTGAGCATTCAAGTGATGATGGAGAGCCAAGTGGTACTTCCGGAAAACCATCTTTGATGGTGTTACAGGGTAAAGAACTTATCAATATTGCTGTGATTGTTGTTCGATATTTTGGTGGTACTAAACTTGGCACAGGTGGACTTGTACGTGCATATAGCGATGCAGTAAATTTAGTAGTAGAAAATGCAGAGCTTTTGGAGTATAAAAAAGAGACAAGTGTTATTGTTGTTTTTGACTATAGTGATGTAAGACTTGTAGATTATGAGTGTGAAAAATATGATATTAATCTCGAAGAGAAACTATTTGATGCTAAAGTAGAGTATAAATTACAAGCACCAAAAGAGAGTATCGATAAGTTTTTACTCTCTTTAAAGAGAGTAGTGCAAGTTAGACAATAGCTTTAACGCTATTATCTTCCTTGTACAGCATTCCCCATATCCCACATTGGTAGGAAAATACCAAGTGCAAGCAAAATAACCATAGAGGCGATAATGAGTAGCATAATTGGTTCAATTGCTTCACTTAAACCATCAATGATGGCATCAAAGCGCATTTTATAGTATTCAGCTACCTTTTTGATCATCGTATCGAGCGTACCACTGTCTTCCCCCGCACGAACCATCTGAATAATCATGTTCTCAAAAAGACCGGTTTCTTCAAGCCCTTTGTTTAAAGTTCCACCTTTTTCGACGGTTAACCTGACTGAAAGCAATTTTTTCTTTAAAGGTAAATTGTCAATCATTCCAATGGCAGTATCAAGTGCTTCGGCAATAGGAATACCTGCACGAATAAGCTCTGAAAAAACAAGAGTAAACCGACTTAATGTAGCAAATTTAATAATGTTTTTTATAAGATATGTTTTGAGCAAAAGCTTATGCCAACTGTAGCGGATATGCTCGTTATTGTTAATAGCATAATTAAAAACCACATAGGCAAGAAATAAAAGTGCTAAAACATAAGGTCCAAAGTTGTTAAAAATATATTCTAGTTTTAGCAGTATTAAGGTTGGCAATGGTAATTCTGCATGTAACTCTTCAAAAATGGCTTTAAATTGAGGAACAACATATGAGATTAAAATGGTAAACGCAATAGCCATCGCAATCATTACATTTCGAGGATAAGCCATCGCTTTTTTAAATTTAATAACATTTGCTCTGATTTCTTCTAACATATCTGCAAGCGAGTAGAGTGCTTCATCCAAGTTACCTGTTTTTTCCCCAAGCTGTACCATTGCTATGGTGAGATTTCCCAGTTCAAACCTAAAATTTTCCATAGATGATGAGAGAGAATGTCCTGAGTTGATGTCGTCTGCTATTTTTGAAAAAACGCTTTGAAGCGTTTCATCATTTGTTGCGTTTGCAATTTCATGTAAAGAATCATGAATAGAGATACCGGCATTTGTCATAACCGCAAGTTGTCTAATAGAGGCAATAAGAGAATCAGGCTTGATTTTTTTCTTTTTTATACTTGAAAGTAAGTTTGTTTTAAATCGCTTTAGCTGAGCATCTAAAGGTTCCTGTCCCTCTACGACCTTGATTATTATGCCCGTATATTTGAGTTTTGCAAATTTATTTGCCTCTTTTTTATCTTCAGCATACAGACCAAATTCCTCTTTTTTTCCTTTTGTTAAAACAGTTGCTACAAAGTACTTCATCCTTTTGCCACCTTTAAAACTTCTTCAATGCTTGTTATACCATCAATTGCTTTTTGCAATCCATTGTGAAAAATAGGAATGAATCCTTCTTCTTTTGCTTGTGCTAAAAGCTGCTCTTTGGAAGCGCTTTTGGCAATAAGAGAGGAAAGCTCTTCTGAAATATTTAACACTTCACAAATCATCTCTCTTCCCATATATCCTGTTCCTCCACACTCTCGACACCCTTTCCCTTTGTAAAAAACTGTACCTTCTGGTACAGCATTATGTATCTCCTCTAGAACTGAGGCTGAAAGTTCATCTTCAATTTTACAGTGCACACATATTTTTCTTACAAGTCTTTGCGCTTGAATAGCTACGAGCGCACCACTTATGAGATAGTGCTCTATACCCATATCAGCCATACGTGGGATTGCAGATATAGAGTCATTTGTATGGAGTGTTGAGATTACCATGTGTCCTGTAAGCGCTGCTTTTATAGCAATTTCCAATGTCTCTTGATCACGAATCTCACCAATCATAATCTTATCTGGATCTTGACGTAAAATAGAACGCAGTGCATCTGCAAAGCTCAGTCCCACTTTTGCATTTACCTGTACTTGCTGAATAAGATTCATCCTATATTCAACAGGATCCTCAACAGTAATAACTTTGTCCTCAACATTTCTAAGTTCATTTAGAGCACCGTAGAGAGTTGTTGTTTTACCACTACCTGTTGGACCGGTTACCAAAATAATTCCATAAGGAGCTTCAAGACCTTTGAGAAGTTTATGATAACTTACACTGTCCATACCCGCATCTTCAAGTCTGACAAGAGCTTTTTGTTTATCTAGAACACGCATAACGATAGATTCACCGTAAAGTATCGGAAGGGTAGATATACGAAAATCAAACTCTCGTGCTCCTACAGTAGTAGAGAAACGTCCATCTTGTGGTTTTCTTTTTTCTGCAATATCGAGATTTGCCAAAAGTTTTAAACGTGAAGCAAGGGGAGGATAAATATCTTTTTCAAAGATGAACATCTCTGTGAGTTTTCCATCAATACGTCCACGTACTACACAGTTTTTTTCTGTAGGTTCAATATGTATGTCACTTGCACGACCATTAATACAGGTTTTTAAAACAACATCAATAAGCATCAGCACAGAAGAAGCCTCTTGTTGCTCCTCTATAGAACTGATAGAGTTAAGTTCATCACGTATCTTGCCAATAAGTCCTTTAACACTGTCTTTTAGTTCTATTTTATAAAGATACGTAGAAATTTGTTTTTTTGTTGCTAAGGCAATCTTTAAAATTTTACGAGGAAACAGTCTTTGGATGGCTTCTTGTGCATCAATGTTGAGTGGATCATTAAATGCAACTGTGATACTCATATCGTCTTGAGAAATAGGAATAGCATTGTGTTTTTGCAGTTGAGCAAGAGGAACTAAACTAGTTAAATTATAGTCCATATCAATGGAATCTAAATCAACAAACATTAAATTAAGTTCTTGTGCTAATTTTTCTAGAACCGTTTTTTCTTGAATATAGTCATAATTATCTATTATTGAGAGGTTATAGACTCCATCTCGGACTTGTTGTACTATAAAGCGGACAAGTCTGTCCATCGTCATAAAACCAGAGAGGGTGATATCTCTTAAAATCAGATTTTCACTAATGCCTTTTGCAAGAAGTCTATCTACCTGTGATTTCATTATGGAGCCATTGTTAAGTAAATCAGTCGTTATTCTATCCATTTATGAGCCCCCTACCAGTATATATGACGTTTTATTTTAATTGTATCATAATACTCTTCAATAACCATTTTATTGATGTTTTGTTGTTTCATGATGTAGAGTTTATAAATAAGTTTAGGATCTTGAGTATCTTTTAAAATATAAAATTTTTTTCGTTGATGTAATGGCAATCTGGAGTATAAATCAAAAACTTTTGAAAGAACATAGTCTGTAGTCGGAAATCTAAATTTAGAGAGTTCATAATTATCTATAAGAGCGTAGTATAAAAGCTTTTTCTGCATTAAAATTGTTGCAAAATATGCTGCATTTTTTCTAGCTTGTGTTGAAAATTTTAAACTTGTGATGGGTTGAGAAAGCCTATCTATGTAGTCAGATTTTAGACATGAAAATGCATATAGTGAAACATATGCTTCATCTTTTTTGTATTTGTTAAAGTAGTCATATCCCATTGTACAGGCTTTGGCATACTCTTCATTTTGATAGAGTTGAAACATGTTTTGTTTGATATCTGCTTGTGCATTTATGAAAAGAAAAATCAAAATTAGCCACTTCATTGAAATTCTCCTGAGAGAATGTCATGCAGTAAAACAGCTGCGTTTGTAGAGTGTGAATTTGCAATATACTTTTGCAAAATTTTTATAGCTTTGTCTTTTTGATGCATCTTTACTAATGATTTGGAAAATACCAGCCAGCTATCTTCAATATCTTTATTTAACTTATTAGTTATTAGGGCATATCTAGATGCTTTTTGATAGTTGCCGAGTTCATAATATTTTTTTGCAAGAAAGAGACTCAATGCGGGATTTTTATCTTTTTTAAATCTTTGAAGAATATTTTGGATATCTTTTGTAGTATCTTGTTTTGTAATTGTGATTGTAGCTATTTGAGGAACTTCTATGTTTGGAACGGATTTCACTACAGTTTTCTTTTTTTGTATATCTTTTGTATATTTTTTAGTTACTTGTTGCGTTTGTGGAGTATAGGTCTCAAAATTATTGATAAAGTCCATTGAAGGAGAAAGTAGAGGAGTCGAATTTTTTTCTGTAGTCGTTATCTCTGCATTGGAAAGAGTATCATTTATTTTTATTTTGTGTTTTGATTCTGTAATGATTTTCGTTGTTGTGAGATTTATTTCTTTTTGAATGACATTACTCTTTGTATCTGTGCTTAAAAAATTGTATCCAAGAGCCACTATCATAAGCAATAAGGGTAATATAAAATATTTAGCTGAAGATTTTATTTTATATCGGATCCAGCGTTTTTCTAAGTCGGGGATATTAAGCATCTATTAAACCTGTATGTATCGCAGCCATTTCAATTAATTTGGTTGGAATTTTATTTGTCGGAATTTTATCAAGTCTGTTTTTCTCTTCATAAGAGAGATATAAATCAAATAGAGTGTAGAGAAGTTTATTTGTATCTCTATAGTTACCGTTTGTAAGTTTATGGATTTTATGTACCGTTTTATCTGTAAATATATTTGCGGTATCAAAACAGTTTGCTTTCATCAGTTTTTTTTGTATATAAATTTTGAGTTCACTCTTAGATGAGTTTTCAAGTTCAATCGTTTCCCAAATTCTTGTTTTAAAGTGCTCTTTTGCAATTAAGTCTTCTTCTTGAGTTTTGTGAAGAGTAATTACAAACTTCACAGTCCTTGTATCTGAGAGAAGACGGATTTTTTCCATCAATATTTCAGAATAAAGTTGTGCTTCATCAAGTAAAACAACAGGAATTGAGTCTAAGTTTTGGCTATTTACAATTTTCATAAACTGTGTAAAATTAAGTTCACCACTGTACTTTGTACCAAAGATATCCTGTGCTAAAAGTTTGTAAAATTCACTCTCATCCAAGATAGGTGTTTCATAAAGATAAATATCTTGAGATGGAGATAAATCATTGTAGAGCTTTGTAAGAAACATACTCTTGCCAGTACCAGGCCTGCCATAGAGCAAAATCATCTTTAGAGGTTTTTTTATAGAGTCTTTTAGAGACTGGTATATTGTTGAGACTCTATCCAGTTGAATATAGTCTTTAGAATTTACAGTATCTATAAACACGTTTTTTGAATTTAAATAAATACTGTTCATTTAATGTATTGCCTTATTTTTTTTCACTCTTCTTGTCTTGTTTAGAAGAAGATTCTGCAGTGATTAATGTATCATCAAAACCTTTATAACCAAGTTCAGAAAGAGATATGGAATTATTTTCTTTGTGAATAATATGTGGCTCAATAATAATTACTAATTCTTGAGTCTCTTTTGTTTTCTCTTCATATTTAAAAAGAGAACTAATAAGTGGAATATCACCTAACAGTGGGACTTTATTTGTTTTTGTACTGTTTTTTGTATTTATTAAACCACCTAAAATAATTCTGTTACCATCTTTTACTGTTACTACTGAAGAGAGTTGGCGGCGGTTTAAGTCAGGTGGCATTTCTCTACCAGTATTGACAGTTTGAGAAATATCCGTTGTTGTTTCTGAAAGTGACGGATTGATTTTTAAAGTTATTGTCTTATCATCTGATATTTCTGGAGTGATTGTTAACAAAACACCCGCAAAAACTGACTGGATAAGGTTGTTTTGTGTTGTTGCAGCCAGTCCGCCTCCTGCACCTTGTTGATTTGTTGATGATTTAATTTGATAAAAATACTCAGTACCCGCTGTAATTAATGCAGGCTGATTGTTAAGTGTTAAAACTTTAGGATTAGAGATTGAGTTTACATCTCCTTGGGTTTTTAAAAATTTAATCACTTCATTAAGCTTTCCACCTGCTTTAATACTCACAAGACTCCCAACAGCACTGATGCCACCATTTGTCATTTCAGTGATACTGACATCACCGTCATTTTGTTCCCATTGTGAAACATTTGTATTGCTAAGGTGATGGATACTTAAATCAACATTTTGAAGTGCATAGAGCTGTCTCCAATCTATACCGGTAGTTTTTCCTTCGCTCATTGTCACTGCTAAGAGCTGCACATCTATAAGAACCTGTAATTGAACTTTGCTTTGCAGTCTTTTAAGGTAGCTGTCAAACCTTTCTAACTGTTTTTTTGTTGCAGTTACTGTAATCAGTCCTGCATTTTTATTAATAACTGGAGCTGTTGCTTTGTATGTATCTTCAGGACGATTAAGAACTTTTTGAAACTCTTTATCAAGCTCTTCCCAAAATTTCACTTCATCGGTACTCTCTATTTTTATGCCTGTATCTGCAGTAGAGTTACTTCCCATTGTAGATTGATCATTCGAACCGCCTCCTTGGTTTTGTTGCATGCCTCCATACATCGAGCTCTGATCATTTTGAGAAGAAGAACTGAGTGTGATATCTGTACTCCCTGTACTTTTTCTTTGGGAGAGTATATAGTCAATATTGAAAACTTTTGTTGTGAGATATGAAATTCTCAGTAAATTGTTATTGAGTGTATAGGTTAAGTTGTTTTCACCAATAATAATATCTAATACTTCATCAATAGTAAGGTTTTTTAGATTGGTTTTGTTGAGACGTTTGTTGAGATATTTTTCTGCCTTAGGATCTGTCACTATGATACTATAACCGCACTCATCACTTAATTGATTGACAAAATCAATAATTTTGGTATTTTTAGTTGAACTTATACTAAAAAGCTCATAAGAACAGTCAGCAAAACTACTTGTCGATAACATTAGTGTTAATACAGTTGCACAAACTGATTTGTTTATATATTTCATCTGATATTCCTATTTATTGTGAAATTTTAAATTTTTACTTTTACTCACGGTAGAGAGAAGTAATTTTTTATTATGTTTTTTTAGAACCACGGAAGTTCTTTGAACTTTTACAAGTTTATAGCCATAGACTCTTTGACCCTCTTTATACCATCTATTATTAATCATTGCCGACTTATTAAGAACAGCATCTAAATGGAGTTTTTTTGAATAATGTTTTTTGACATAATGTGAACGTCTGATAACTTTTTTTGCAGAGTTGTTGTTTTTTACTTTTGAGTGTGTTGTTTCTTTCTTAATTAAAAAGATAAAAGGATCTTTCAGTTGAGCAATTTGTTTTTCAGATATTCCTATACGAGGAGGTTTAATTGCTTCAACCTGCTCATCTACCCAAGTTAGTTCATCTGCGTATAGTAGATTTGTTAGTACAAGTAATAGTACAATATATAAAGTTTTCATTAATATGTAATCCCCCATACTGATATATTTAGATCAGATACTAAGGAGTTGTTTGTATCTATTTTGAAATGGTGAATATCTACAACCAAATCACTCTGTTCAAGTGAATTGATAAATTTGATTGTATTTTGAAAGTTTCCTGTTGAATGTACAGAGATATCGAGAATATGGCCAAAAGCACTGTCTGCTTTTGCATAGGCATTAGTTAAATTGAGTAACTTGACATGGTACTTCTGGGCATTAGTTGATATGGAGTCTAAATACTCACCCCAACTTCTTTCATCATAAATCAATGAAGAGATCGTTTCAATTTTGCTTTTGATATATGCATTTGTATCTTTGTTTTTAGTTATTTCTTGATTGATTTTTTGGATCTCTCTGTCAAGCTGTGTAATTTTAGATTCTGGGTTTGCTTGTAGAAATTTTTTATCTATTGCAATTTTATTCTCAAGATTGGCTACATTTTTTCTTGTTTTTTCAAAACTTTCAAATGAACTGTCCCAAAATAAAACATAAGAAAAGGCAAAAATTCCAAGCACGACCATAGTGTAGGTCATGTAAAGTTCTTTTTGTGTTTTATTCTTCAGTGCTAAATCTATTTTGTGTAAGTAATCTTCATAATTTATCTTCATAATATCTTCACCTTTAACTCACTGAAGTACTTATTTGTCTCTTTGTCAAATTTAATCTCTTCAAGGTCAAAATTAAACTTTCCTTCATGAGTTGCTGTAAGGTATTCAACAAGTTTTGTGATTTTTCTATCTTTATCTGCAACTAAGTCTAATGATAAAATTTTATCATTTCCCAGTTGGGAGTAATTAAGAGACTGAACATTTACATGAAAACGATTTAAATCTTTTGTAAAAGTAGCCAGAAGTTTTGCTTTCATTGGATAGTCAACTTTTACTTCATGTATTTTTATTAAGGTGTTTTTCTTTTCAACATAATCTTTTTTCTCTTCTTCAAGAAGTGTAATTGCTTTTTCTTTATCAGTAATTCTATTTTTAATAGTTGCTTCACGAGTGATTTTACTGATATGAACCTCTTTATACTCTTGTTTTAGAAGATCCTCTTGTAGTTCTTGTGCATATGTAAGTATCCAATATGTGATCGGATAAGCAAAAGCTAGTGCAAAAGAAGCGAAAGTCAATATAATTAACTTTCCACTCTCTCTTTTAATAAATTTTGGAGGGCGCTTATAGAGTGTAAAGTTACAATCGTATTTTTCATCTTTTGGAAGAGTGGTGTATAGATGCATTAAAATATGGAGTTGATCAACATATTGTTCATTTGTTTCAAAACCATAATCAAAGTCAAATTCACTAGATTTGATATTAAGCTCAACTTCCAGCATCTCATGAAGTTTTGTTACAGTTTGCAGTTGTGTTCCAATATAAACATGCTCAAACTTTTCTATCTCAAAAGCTCTTTTCGCATAGGTTAAAATATCGTTAATATTTGCAAAGAGTTCTTTGTAGAGTCTAATGAAGAATTGTTTATAGTCACTATTGCTATCTCTCAAGTTCTCTTTTGAGAAAAAGTTTAAAAAATCATCATAGTCAACACGTTCACCATACAGTTCACAAAAACGCTCATGCATATCAAGAAAAGAGAATTTTATTGACTTGGTATAGACAAACTCTTTCTCTTCATATATAGTGATAAAAGCGTCATTTTCCTGAATATAAATAAAACAGTGTACGCCGTTGCTTTCAATAATCTCTTTTGCGTAAATAGATTTTATAAGTAAAGGAGCAGGTGTGATAACATCAATATATTTGATTTTTTCAACAGGGTGTAAAAAAGTATTTGTTATATCAAGAGGATCAACGATAAATACATGGAAGTGTCTGTTCTCTTCATCTAGAACATTGAAAGTTTCGATATACTGAATTTTATATTCGATAGCCTGATCGAGTGCTAATTCATCATACGCTTTGCTGTTTATTGCATCATATAAATCTTCATCAGGAATATTTTTACTAATCTCTATTTGAGCATTGATAAAGTCTTTTGTATTTAAGTATGAAATTACAAACTGTTCTTTAGCATATTCTGGAGATGATGTTTTACTTATAAAACTTGATATTCCACTAAAGTATGTCTCTTTATATGGATTAACTGATAGTACACTTGTAAATGATTGTTGTGTTGATGCACTCATTAATCATAATCCTATTTAAAATGAACCATTACCATGGAACAAAATTCGTTATTTTTATAAAACTCAACTCTAAATACTCTACTGCGTTTATCGACAGAGTATTTTTTATTTAAGTCTTTGTAAGATATATCTAGATCACTCTCGTTTTTTACGCCTCGTTTGTAATAGCCAATAACGTTAACACGACTATTATTACTTTTGCTAATTTTAAAATCGTCATTTATAAAAATTTCTGAAGCTTTAGGCACAAAAACTTTTTTTCCGTCAACTTCAAACGCATACTTTTGAGGGCAGTTTTTAGCCATTTTAAAATATTGCGGCTTTAGTCTGAGAACTAAATGGTTTGCTATATAAATGAAATAACTTCCCTTAATTTTTTTAACTCTGCCTAACGGATTAGAAAAGTTAAAGCTGTTATGAGTCGATTTTATCGGAATGTAGCTTAAAGATTTTTTTATATTGTTTAAATTTAACAAAATATTGTGATTTATTTTCAAAGTTCCATAATTTTTTATTATTTTTTCAATAGATTTTTTATTTAGTTTAAAGTCCCTTGTGTAGTTAATATCCATTATTTTCATATATTCTTCGATAGCAACAAGCTGATAAAAAACCTTTTGTGATACAGAAGATAAATTTTTACTTGTTTCAATTGCAAAAGCAGGTTTTAAATGTTGGATAGCAAAATATGTAAGAGATTGTTGCATATTTTTATCATTATCTCGCTTTGTATTTGTATTTTTAACATCAAAACTATGATGTTTTTCCAACAGTTTCTTATTAATATTATTTTTAACGGTTAATGCTATTTTATTTAAATCACAAAAGGGTCTGTCTTTTAAGAGTTTGCACTGATCGATTACACAAGTCTGCCCCCATGCTTGAGGATTATAGATATTTCCTAAACTTGTTTTTCTGTAAAATCCATGTCCATCATGCAAATTTAAAATGAGAGATACTTTTGGTGAGAGGATGATTTTTTTGATTTCATCAACTATTTTTTTATCTTTATCATTTTTTGAGATATGTGCAAATTTTCTGTTCATATCACCATGTACGCCACGTTTATATTTCAAAATACTCTCTGGATTAAGATTGGGAACAATCCATAGATTTTTAGAGAGTATCGTATAGTGTGTGGCTAAGATTGTCGGAGCATAGTATCCGCCTGGCTCATTTCCATGAATACCACCGATGACTAACAGTGTTGTATTTGAGTCAGGGTTCTCTTTTTTAATTAAATTTATTTTTGCCTGTAGGCTTAATATATAAAGAGCGATGAG
>Ga0256836_1000650_pt1 | contig 17595 bp, 20 predicted proteins | sample 4561380metaG_FD_185974 | JGI IMG/M metagenome (GOLD analysis project Ga0256836, IMG submission 185974) | Hydrothermal vent microbial communities from Guaymas Basin, Mexico - 4561-380 | ecosystem: Environmental > Aquatic > Marine > Hydrothermal vents | place: Mexico: Guaymas Basin | collected...
CATTGTAGCTAAGCTCAAGAACCCGTACAATCCAAACTACTACGTCGTCATACTGGCGGGAAAGACATACCGTGAAACCGCGAAGGCCGTTGAGGAGTTCATGAAATCTTCGAGCTGATTTCCACATTCCCCTTGTTCCACTTTTTCTTGTTTTCAAGCATCTCCTACCTCATCCCGCCCGCTTCTCACAAGTTTTATATACTCGACAGCCATCTAAACGTTCATGTCTCTGCAGAAGTACAGAGGATTTTCCAGGGACGCGTGGTTGCTTGTGATTTACTCCTTCATCGCCTGGCTGGGCGGGAACATAGCGTGGTTCATCCTGCCCTTCTACATGAGGTTCCTCGGCTACACCTACGGCGACGTCGGTGTGGTGTTCTCTGCATCAACACTCGCACAAGCTGTGGCGCTCCTCTTCTCAGGCCCTTTGAGCGCGAAGCTCGGCTACAAACGCTCCATCCTCCTCGGACTGGGGCTGATGTTCTCAGGGAGGGCCATCCAGGTGGCATTTCCTTCACTACTACCCCTGGCCATCGGCGGTGCCCTCGTTGGAATCGGTCTCGCCTTCGAGAGCCCGTCCTTCACCTCCCTCCTAAGCGGAGAGGTGAGCGACGAGAAGAGGCACTACCTGTTCAGCCTGTCCTCGGCCCTCGGAACCATCGGCTCGGCGATTGGACTAATCATCGCCGGAGTTCTCCCCCGGTGGCTGACGTACAGGGAAACGTTCGCCCTTGTCCTGCTTGTCATTCCCCTCCGCTTTCTGGTAATCCTTCCCACGAAGCCCGTCCTCAACGGCGGAAGGAGGATAAAGCTTCGGGGAGAAATCCTCCGGAGAATCGCGAAGTTCGCGGTTCCGCAGGCGTTAATCGGTCTCGGAGCCGGAATAGCGATACCCTACGTTGGGCTGTGGTTCAACCAGCGCTTTGGGACGAGCCTTGAGAGCATCGGCTGGCTCTTCGCAGTTCAGCAGTTCATAATGGGTCTCGGCACGTTCATCCTCCCAATAATCGCGGACAGGATGGGCAGTGTGAAGACCATTGTGGCCTTCAACGGGAGCGCGAGCGCTTTGATAGCCCTCATGCCCCTCTCTCCGAGCTTCCCGGTCGCGGCACTCCTTTACACCATCAGGACAATCCTGATGAACATCGTCAACCCGATATGGAGCTCCTTCATGATGGGCTTCTTCAGCAAGGAGGAGCGCTCGACCGCGATGGCGCTCAACAACCTCTCCTGGACGGCCACCTTTGGGGTGGGCCAGTTCATCGGAGGCTTCCTCTTCGATGTCTCGCTCACGTGGCCCTTTTTCATAACGGCTCTACTCTACTCGCTCTCGATGGCCCTCTTCTGGGAAACCTTCAAAAAAGAGAATTAGAGGCGGAACTGTTCCACGTTCTCGCGGAGCTCCCGCGCTATCTCCTTGAGCTTCCTGGCCTCTTCGCTCAGGGCCTCTATCTCAGCTCTCTGCTCCTGCATCGCCGAGCTGACCTCCTCGGCAGAGGCCGTTGTCTCTTCGGCGCTCGCGGCGAGGTTCTCAAGGGCCCTAAGGGCCTTCTCGACTTCCTCCTTCGTCCTCTCGGCCTGCTCCTTTACCTCAGAGACCCTTTCGCCTATCGAGCCAATCATCTCCGCTACGTATCCGAGGTAGCCGAGGCTCTCCTTGAGGGTCTCGGTCGAGTTTGAAACCGTGTCAACGCCTTTCTTCGTTTCCTCAACGGCCCTCCTGACCTTCTCGTCCATCTCGGCTATGATTTCGCGTATTTTCTCGGCGGCCTCCTTGCTCTCCTCGGCCAGACCGCGGATTTCCTGGGCAACTACCGCAAAGCCCTTTCCTGCGTCCCCAGCACGTGCCGCCTCTATCGCGGCATTCAAAGCCAGAAGGTTCGTCTGCTCGGCGATGTTCCCTATCGTCTGGGTTATCTCACCTATCCTCTTGCTCATCTCACTTACAGCCCTCACCGCCTCGTCAATGAAGTCCATCGAGCGCTTGATGCTCTCAACGTCCCGTATGGCCTCGTCACCCTTCCGTCCACCCTCAGATGCCGTCCTCGTTACATCCTCCACGGCCTTCTCGAACTCCTCCATTATGCTCGAAGTTTCTTCGGTAACCTGGGCAACGAGGCGCATTCCCTCGGTAATCTCGTTGATGCTCTCCTGCTGTCTCTGGGCTTCGACGCTGACCTGCTCTATGGCCTCACCGACCTGCTCCATTGAACCGCGAACGTTTTCAGCAATCTGCGCCAGTTCGCTTGCCTGCTGGTCGAGTAACAAACCGATGTGGCGGATGTTGCCTATCAGCGTCCTCATCTTAGCCGATGTCTCTCGCAGAGCCGTTATTATTTCCATCAAGTCCCCCTTGGCCTCGACGCTCAGACCGTTGCTCAGGTCGCCCTCGGCGAGGCGCTCGAGCTTCTGGATAACGCCGTTGAGGGTTCCGATAACGTCGCGAGAGATTGCCTCAAAGGCGGTAAGGAGCTTTCCAATCTCGTCGTCGCGGTAGGGGTAGTCTATCGAGCCAACGAGCTCCTTTGCCTCCTCAAGCCTGCCCTCTGCTATCAGCTCCGCTGCGTTCGTGAGCTCTTCTATCGGCTTCAACGCTTTTCTGAGGTATTGAACGCCCGCGAGCACGAGGCCGAAGGCTATCAGCGAGGCAAGGCCAAGGCTGAAGATGAGGTTTTTGGAGGCCTCTGACTTCGCGCTGTCAAGGGACTTCACGAGTGCGCCGATAAGCTCATCCTTTGGGGCAACCGCAACTATCGTCCAGTTCGTGACGCGGCTCCTAGCGAAGGCCATTACCATTACTTTACCATCGAGCTCGACCTCGACGACGCCCTTCTCCTCCCCCTTCATAGCGCTGGCCAGGGGAACGTAGCTTTCGTTCGTGAAGACGTTCACCCTGCCAATGAGCTCTTCTCTGGGGTGGATTACAATCGTGCCGTTGGGGCTGAGGACAAAGAGGTAACCGGTCTTCCCAATTCTGGTGGATGTTATCTCCTCCGAAAGGGAGGAGAAGTCAATGTCTATACCAAGGACACCCTCAACGACGCCGTTGTACACGACGGGGGTTATGTAGCTTATCACGGTCTTGTTGGTGATTATGTCGGTGTAGGGTTCCATCCAGAACGAACCGTTTTCCACGGCCCTGCGGTACCAGATGGAATTAGTGGCGTTGAAATCGGGCGGAAGCTGGACAGGTGGGACTATCTTCAATTTCCCAGTGCTGTCGGCGTAGTAGGCGTTGATTATGTCTCCTTCAGAGTTTTTCAGTTCAGTCAGCTTTTTCTCAACGGTGTTCCAGAAAGTCGGGCTCTGGGTATACCCCGGCAGGTATTCGTTGACAGCGTACTCACTGGCTATAGACTTGGCGTAGGAATCGGCAACAAGCTGGAGAGGACGAAGCCTCTCGTCAATCATGAGCGCATACTTCTCACTTTCAAGGAGGGCAATTCTCTTCGCCTGGTCCGTTATCGTGGGCCCCATGGTCTTTTCCATAGAGTCTCCCATTCGCTCGATACCCCTGACCTGAGCCAGGGCCATAATGAGCATTATTGTGATGACGGTCCCAACGAGGACGAAGTAAAGCTTCTGCCTGAATCTCAAAGCTCTTCCCTCCGTTTGTTCATTCCGTCATTACTACCATGAAAAATCCTCCAATTGGGCCCTTTTAAGCGATTTGTGTAGGACATAATGTAGGTTCGAACCACGGAATAAAGGCAGTAGAAGCGAGAACCTGCTAACGTTTTTAAGCCAAAGCCGTAACCTAAGCGGGGTGAGAGGATGGCAGTTAAGGACTGTCCTGAGTGTCACGGAACGGGAAAGGTCAAGGTAGGCGAGAAGGAGTGCCCCGTTTGTGAGGGCTGGGGGTACGTTCCAGCTGATTTCAAGATAGGCGACAAGCTGAAGGGCTACAGGAACCTCGACCACCTCGGCGTCGAGGACGAGGTTGATGAAATTCCCTGTCCAGAGTGTCACGGCAAGGGAACGGTTCCGGTTTACGACACCTGTCCCACCTGCGGCGGAACGGGCAAGGTGCTCGTCTGCGACATCTGCGGTAAGATAAAGGGGCCCTGGGAGCCGGGTATGGAGACGACGTGGGTCTGTCCGGACTGCCTTAGGAAGTACAAGGTCGTCTTCATACTCGACAAGACCTGCGACTATGAAGATGTAGAAATCGGCAGTCTCTACAAGGGAACAATTGACAGGGTCGAGCGCTTCGGAGTTTTCGTCAAGCTCAACCCGCACGTCGTTGGTCTAATCAAGAGGAAGGACCTCCTCGGCGGAAGGGAGTACATCCCAGGAGACGAGATAATCGTTCAGGTTCTCGACGTCAGGCCCGACAAGAGGGAGATAGACCTCATCGAGTCTCCACAGAGGCACTACAAGACCGTCGTCGTCAAGAAGGAACTGCCCGTGACGCCGATAGCCGAGCTCAGCAAGGACATGGCAGGTAAGACCGTGAGGATACAGGGAAGGGTCACCCAGATACAGGTAACCGGCGGGCCTACGGTCTTCACGATAACCGATGGTACGGGAATAACCTGGGCGGCCGCCTTTGAGGCGCCGGGAGTTAGGGCCTATCCGAACATAAACGTCGGCGACATCGTGGAGGTCATAGGCAAGATAGCCTTCCACTCGGGCGAGATTCAGATTGAAGTCAGCGACATGGCAAGGCTCTGGGGGCCGGATGCAGCGAGGGTTAAGCAGCAGATAGAGGCCGAGCTCGACAAACGCGCCCAGCCGAAGGACGTTGGCTTCCTCGTCCAGAGCGAGGTCTTAGAGAAGCTCAAGCCGAAGATTATGAAGGCCGCCTTCATGATACGCAGGGCCATCTTCGAGGGCAGGCCGATTCTCCTGAGGCACCATTCGGATACCGACGGATACACCTCAGGCCTTGCCCTTGAATACGCGATAGTCCCGCTGATTGAAAAGATATCCCCAGACCCGCAGGCGAGGTGGAAGCTCTTCAAGCGCAGACCGAGCAGGGCACCGTTCTACGAGCTGGAGGACGTTCTCAAGGACATAATCTTCATGGTCGAGGACCACGAGAAGTTCGGCGACCCGCTTCCGCTCGTCGTCATAGTGGACAACGGCGGAACGAGCGAGGACATTCCGGCCTACAAGAGGATAAAGGCCTATGGGGTTCCAATAGTGGTCATAGACCACCACGACCCGCGCGAATGGGTGAGCGAGGACAAAGCTAAGGTCGATGAGTACGTCGATGTTCACGTCAATCCCCACCACGTCAAGCGCGGTTACTACGAGCTAACCGCTGGAATGCTGGCAACTGAAGTGGCCCGCTTCGTCAACCCCGACGTGGAGGACAAGATAAAGCACCTGCCGGCGATAGCTGGAACCGGCGACAGGAGCAAGGCACCGGAGTTCTACCAGTACCTTGAGATTGCCAAGAAGGCTAAGGGCCTCACCGAGGAGGACCTGAAGAAGATTGCCGAGGTCATAGACCACGAGGCCTTCTACTGGAAGTTCATGGACGGGCACGGAATAATAGACGAGATTCTCCTCCTCACCGGCAACCTGCAGAGGCACCGCGAGCTGATAAACGCGATTTATCCAGAGGTCAAGGAGAAGCAGGAGAAAGCTTTAAGGGCCTCCCTGCCCCACGTCAAGAGCGTCGTCCTGCCCAACGGCATAAGGTTCAACACCATCGACGTCGAGCTCTTCGCGCCGAAGTTCAGCTATCCTTCACCGGGCAAGCTGAGCGGTTTAATCCACGACCACTTCAAGGAGAAGTACGGCGAGGATTCTCCAATCCTAACGCTCGCCTACGGGCCGGACTTCGCCGTGGTTAGAGCGAGCGATGGGATGGCGGCTTATAACTTCGACCTCAACGCGATAATACCGAAACTGCAGGAGAAACTGCCTTCAGCTGGAATCGAAGGCGGTGGCCACAGCTACGCGGGGTCAATTAAGTTCTTCGAGGGCATGAGGAAAGAGGTTCTCGAGGAGTTCGCCAAGGAAGTCGTGAAGCTGAAGAGGGTCTGAGGCCAACCTTTTTAACCTCCCCCTCCTAATTACCCCGGTGAAAGCTTTGAAGGTAGTTCTTGAGGTAACTTTCAGGATGGGCGGAGTGAACTTCCGCGGTACGAGATGGGAGGACGGAAACCTCGTTTTTGAGTTTGAGAGGCTTGGCGATGCGTTCATTCAGGTTCTCAGCAATCAGAGGGTTGAGGCCGAGGTTGAGGAACCCCCAAAGAAGGTTCTCGTCGAGCTGAAGACGAAAGAAGGGGGAAAGGTCTTCGAGGCCTTCGAGAGAGACGGGAGATACCTCGCGGCCGAGCCTTAAACCCGGGAAATGAACACTGAGAGCTGGTTTCCCCTTTTATCTTCAAGCACGATTCTCAAAAAGTCCTTGGGTGAAACGAGAAGAGTCAACTTAGGAGACTTTAAAAGAACACCCGCCCTTCCAAAGGCCAGGAAGTCTCCTATCATTCCCGGTTTCTCCCACTCCCTGAGCACGACCTCCGTTGAGTTAACCAAGCTAAAGTAGCCACCGTAAGCCGTTATCGTGACATCACCGGAGAGCCCCTCGACGTTCAGGGAAACCCAGAGACCGCCATTGTGCGGGGAGAGCCGAAGTGATGAAACTTCCCTACCATTGAAGAGAACGCTAACCACATAGGTCCCGTTTTCACCGGAGTCACTGGCAGTAATGTTGGCCCAAGCGAGCTCAACAATCCTCCTCGCCCTTTCCACATCGCTTTTCGTTGGGGAGAAGTACCGGATTCCCGAAAGGGTCTCAAACTCAAGAGGATAAACGTGGGGGTCGTGCTCAGTGGGGAGGAGATAAGCGTTCACGCGGCCGTACTTTGCCAGAACGTCACCCCAGTAAATCGTGCCCCTCGCACCGAGATAGTAGGCGGTCAGGGCCGTCTTCAAATCCGGGAACTTGATTGGTCTGGCAACACATTGAGGACAGGAGCCATAAAGGACTACAAAGAGCTTTCTGACGGCAAACCAGTCGTAGAGCTCCCAATCCCCGGTAGAGGGATAATAAACGGCCAAAAAGGCGTGGGATGCAACTTCACCGGTAACTTCCACAAAGAAGTAGAGCGCCCTTATACCGGCTTCCTCGTTTATCTTTCGTATTATCGCCCAACGAACCATCGTCCAGTCATCACAGTCACCACCAGAGGAAATCGTGCGGGAGGGGAGATGGGTTCCTCCAATGTTTTCATACAGCCTTCCATTGGACCACATCACCATGAAGGCCGTTCCCCTGAGTAGTTCCGGTGTTGGCGCATATCCCGCGTGTGTAACCCATCCCCGGGCAGTTTTGACCGTTTCGTCAACGTATTTTTCAACGTACTCGCTCCGCACATCGTAGAGGAGTGCCTCGGCATTGAAAGTCCAAACCGAAACGTTATCGCGGGGCTCGCCGAGCTTAAAGTCGAACGGGGAGTAGGGACTTTCCACGCTGTAGTTCTCACCGTGACCAAGTCTGTACTGGATAAACTTGATTGGAACGACGAGAAAGCGTTCGGGGCCGGAGGGAGAGTTCAGCTTAACCTCGGGAGGGGCAACCAAGTTTGCCAGCAGGAGGAAGGTAACAAGGAAAATCGCGAACATCCTAGCGATGCCAGTCCCAAGCCCCATCCCACCACCAAATTGCTTTGGTCAACGTTTTAAAAGGCATTTCCCAATCCCCTACGGTGATGCCCATGTTCATGGCCGAGTTCAAGCTCCGCTTTGGGGACAGGAAGTGGTACGTCAGGAGAATCGTCGAGGCTTCCTCACTCGAGGAGGCTGAGGAGAAGGCAAAGCGCTACGCCGAGCTCATGAACAGGGGAGAGGTGAAGTGGGAGTTCAGCTACGTCATAGAGGCCGAGAGACCGCTCATAATAGGCGACGAGGAGCTCAAAAAGCTGAGTTGAGCTCCCCGGCGAGGTTTTTCCCCATTATCCTCCTCACTTCTTCAACCTCCCTCGTCCTGCCGAGGGCGTACATGAGTTTGACGAGCGTTGCTTCTTTCGTCATGTCTCCGGCGGGAATAACGCCGGCCTCAAGGGCCCTTCTGCCAACTTCGTAGCGCGTCAAGTCAACGCCACCGTAGAGGGCCTGCGTCGTCATGACCACGGGCTTTTCACGGGCGACCTTTGAGACGGCCTCGAGGAGGTTCCGCCCGCGGTAGGGGATTCCCCCGGCGCCGTAGCCTTCGAGCACTATGCCATGAACCCGCCCCGCAACCGAGAGAAAGACCTCCGGCGAAAGGCCTGGCGTTAAGCGAAGATAGGCAACGTTCGGGTCTATCCTTGGGTCAAAAGACGGCTCTCCAGCAGGGAGCTCGGGCCTATACCTCACGATTATTTCATCGCCCTTGACGTAGGCGATGTCGGGATAGTTTATGCTCTGGAAGGCGTTGAGGCCGAGGGAGTGCACCTTTGAAACCCTCGTTCCAAGCATTATTTTGTCCATGAAGGCCACGTAAATTCCCGGAAAGCCCTTCATCGCGAAGGTTAGGGCCGTTCTCAGGTTCCTCGGCGCGTCGCTGTTGGGTTCAGTTATGGGGAGCATCGAGCCCGTCAGAACTACTGGAATCGGAACGTTTCTCAGCATGAAGCTCAGGGCCGCGGAGGTGTACGCAAGGGTATCCGTGCCGTGGGTTATGACGATTCCATCGTAGTCGTTCAGGCTCTCAAACACGGCCTTTCCAATCGTTATCCAGTCCTCTGGCTGGATGAGCGTGCTGTCGAGGTTGAGTATGTCCTTCGCCTCTATCTCAACGCCGTCGCCCCTAATTCCGGCCATCTCCAGTATCTCGCCGACGCTCAGCGTGGCTTTGTAACCCTTCTCGGTCTTCGCGCTCGCTATCGTCCCGCCGGTGCCGATTATTAAAATCCTCACTCCCACCACCGTGCCGAGTAGGCCCCGCAGTTTTTAGTCTTTTTGACGGGAAATGAACAAAAAAGGACAGAAAAAATTGGCAGAACGTCAATCGAACTGGAGCAGGATGAAGGCCAAGAAGGCCATAGCGGAAGCGAAGAGAAAGCTGTAAGTTAACGAGTAGGCGCTCCAGAGGTAGCCGGCAATTAGCGAGGCAGGGAAGGCGAATACTCCAACCACAGTGTGGTAGGCACCTATAACCGTTCCTTTCTCGCCCTCCCCTGCCAGCTCGGCCATATATGCCCTCGGAACCGTGTCCATCACCGCCATGTAGAGGCCGTAGAGGACGAAGGCGAGGAGAAGAACTGTTAAGTCCTTCGCGAAGGCAAAGCACAGGCTTGCGAGGGCCGAGAGAAGGAAGCCAACGCCGATTAGGGCCTTCTTGCTCACCCTGTCCGAGTAAACGCCTATTGGATAAGCTGAGAGGGCGTAGATGAGGTTGAAGAGCGCGTAGAAGGCAGAACCCTGCAGAACCGTGTAGCCGAGCTCCTCAGCCTTCCAGAGGGTGAAGGCGTAGCTGTACCTGCCGAGGGTTCCTATGGCGACAACCGCGAGGAATAGCTGAAGGGAACGGCTCCTCAGCGACGAGATGGCGGTTATCTTCTTTTTAACTTCCCCACCCCTGTCCTTGACGAAGAGCGCTATTATGACGAGGGAGAGAAGACCGGGGACGGCGGAGAGGAGGAAAATCCTCCGGTAAAGGGTTTCCCTCGGCAGGTAGGAGAGGAGCCCGATTAGCAGAACCGCCACGAGGGGACCCGCGACGGCCCCAAGGGTGTCCATCATCCTATGGAAGCCGAAGGACTTTCCGGTTTTTCCGTTGCTCGATTCGGCTATTAGAGCATCGCGCGGGGCCGTTCTTATTCCCTTCCCTGTTCTATCGAGCAGTCTGAGCGCGAGGAAGTCGAGCGGACCGCGCGAAAAGGCAAGTAAACCCTTGGAGAGCGTCGAGAGGGCATAACCTGTGAACACGAAAACCTTACGCTTCCTGAAACGGTCGCTGAAGTAGCCGAAGAGGACCTTGAAGAGCGAACTCGCGCTCTCGATGAGGCCCATTATCGAACCGCCCGCGAGCTTCCCAACTTTGAGAACCTCCGTCAGATAGGCAGGAACTATCGGCGCTATCATCTCACTGCTCATATCGTTGAGGAAGCTAACGATGCCGAGGAGAAAGACGTTCCAGCTGATTCCCAAGACCTTCCGCTCCTTCTCCATGTTCACTCCCCCAGGAGTTCCTCACAGAGCTCCCTCAGCTTTTCTTTTCCCTCTTCAAGGGCCCTACGGCCCCTTTCCGTTATCGTGTAAACCCTAACCCTCCTTCCGTTCCGGACTTCTTCCCGGCTCGTGAGGAGGCCCTCCCGCTCGAGCTCGTGGAGGAGGGGGTAAATCGTGCCGGGACTGAGTCTGTAGCCGTGCCTCCTAAGTTCCTCCATCATGAAACTGCCCGTGACGCCTTCCCTCGCGTGGTGGAGGACGTGTAAACTCAAGAAGTCTCGGTACTTCATATCGAACACCGATATCGAGATAAGATATTAAGGCCTAAAAAATTTTTGGTCACTCAAGCACGTGCTTTTCGAGGACGTAGCAGTGAAACGTTCCCTCAAAGACCCTCTCGTTTTTCTCATTGAAGACCTCAGCTTTGACCAGCTTTTTACGCCCGAGGTCTTCGAGTACCTCGGCCTTGGCTATCAACCTCTCTCCGACCCTAACGGGCTTGAGGAACTTCACCTCGGCCTTTCCAAGGACGACGGTGGGCTCGTTCACCGCGAGCATGGCTGCGTAATCGGCCAGACCGAAGGTAAACCCGCCGTGAACGAGGCCGTATTCGTCAACCGCCATCTCCTCCGTCGTCAGAAGCCCAACCTCAGCTTTTCCAGGCTCGATTTTCAACGGCCTTCCGACGAGCCTCTCAGAGGTGAGTCTGTGCGTCCTCTGCTCCATTTCCCACACCAAAAGTTTATCTATCCGAGAGCCCTAAAAAGCTTGATGCCTATGCACCCGCTCAAGGAAGCAGTCCAGGTCAAGGGCTCAACCGAGTTCACGAGGAGCGAGCTGGTCGGGATACTCACCTTCCGGCTGAGGCGCTTCTCGGTTAGTGAGGCGAAGGAGCTGATAGAGAGCTGGATTAAGGAAGGCCTTCTGGAGGAGCGTGAGGGAAAGCTCCACGCGAGGATTGAGGCCCTTGAGGAGGCCGAGAAGCCGGAAAACCTGCTGGGAGAGATGGTTGTCCATATAGCGAGGGCCCTCGGGTGGACGGAGCTCGAGGTAATGGAGGGAATAAAGGCACTGCGCGAGCGCTATGGAGACCTTGACGAGCGGATTTTAGCTTACCTCTTCGGCCTCGAGAAGGGCGTTGACATGTCGAAGTTCAGGGACAGGATTGATGTCTAGAGGAGTACAGCTCAACGTTCTCGCTTTTGGCAGGGATTTCGAAGTCGGAATCAAGCGTAGCAAGGGTCATTCCATAAACCTTGGCCGTGGCTAGTATAATCGCGTCGTTTGGAAGCAGACCATAGCGTTTTATTATCTCCGATGCAGTCTCCAAAACAACATCGTTTATCTCCGCAACTTTGAATTGGCCTATGTACTCGATAAAAACGTTGAGTCAATAAGTACCCGCTTGGTCATAGGCCGTTCCCTCAAGCTCGTCCCAGGATTCTTCGTCCTTTAGAACCCCATAAAGCTCGCTCATAAGGAGTCCCATCTCAATCAATTTCTTGAGCTTTTTCCGGAAGAGCCTCTCATCGACGCCGGGAGGGAGTTTCACGACTATTTCCGCCATAATTGCTCCTAATGCAGTCGGCTTATTAAACCTTGCGGGCAAAGTTTAAACCGAACTATGAGAACTACCCCAAGGTGACCCCCATGCCCGAGGAGGCCCTCATCGTTGTGGACATGCAGAGGGATTTCATGCCCGGCGGAGCGTTGCCTGTTCCCGAGGGCGACAAGATAATTCCGAAGGTCAACGAGTACATCAGAAAGTTTAAGGAGAAGAGAGCGCTGATAGTGGCGACGCGCGACTGGCACCCGGAAAACCACGTCAGCTTCAAGGAACAGGGCGGGCCGTGGCCGAAGCACTGCGTTCAGGGAACTGAGGGGGCAGAGTTCGTCGTCGAGTTGCCAGAGGACGCGGTGATAATCTCCAAGGCCACCGAGCCGGACAAGGAAGCCTACTCCGGCTTCGAGGGAACGAATCTCGCAGAAATACTCAGGGAGAAGGGCGTTAAGCGGGTTTACGTCTGCGGTGTTGCGACTGAGTACTGCGTGAAAGCGACGGCCTTAGACGCCGTGAAGCACGGCTTTGAGGTCTATCTCCTGAGCGACGCGGTCAAGGGCATCAACCCGAAGGACGAGAAGAAAGCTCTTGAGGAGCTTGAGAAGGCAGGCGTGAAGATTCTGTGAGCCTTTTCCATTCTTTTAGGAGGACAAGGAGGACGTTGAGGACTATTGGCCCTATTATGAGGCCCTTCAGCCCCATCGCCCAGGTTCCTCCAATCATTCCGATGAACACGAGGGTCTCGTCGAGCTGGGCGTCCCTGGCGACGAGCATGGGCCTTATCGTATAGTCGGGCATCGGGGAGACGAGGAAGAAGCCATAGAGCGCTATGCCGAGGGCGTGGAAGTAGGCCCCGTTGATTACGAAGTATATCGCCGCCGCGAGCCAAATCATCCAGCCCTCGAAGAGGGGGACGAAGGAAAAGGCGAACGTCAGGAAACCGGCGACTATGGCCGTGTAGAGGTCTGAGACGCGGAAGATTATGAAGCCGATTGTCATCAGGATTCCCTTGGCCACATTGAGGAGGAGCCATGCCCTGACGAGGGCGGAGAGGGTTTTGTTCACGCTCCTCAGGATTTCCTCGCCGAGCTCGCGGTTCTTCTCGGGCAGGAGGGCATATATCTGGGTCCGAATTTCCTCCCCGTATGCGAGGGCGTAGTAGTAAGTGAAGAAGAACACGAGGAGCTGGAGCAGGTAGGAGGGCAGGGAGAACGCCTGCTCGGAGAGGTAGTCCGCTATTTTCGGAACGACCTGGCCCTGGAAGTTCTGGAGGAACTGGAGAACGTCCTCCGGGAGCGGAAGGGTAAGGAGCCAGTTGAAAGCCCCTACAACGCTGTCATAGAAGGACATGGCGACCTGAACCGATACAAGGAGAATGTAAAGCGTTAGAAAGCCCCCAACGAGAAGAACCGAGAGACTTATCACGAGGGCGGAGCGCTTCCTTCCAAGCCTCACGGAGAGCCTGCGCTGAATCGGGTAAGAGGCGTAGGCCAAGACAAGGCCGAAGAAGATGGGGGTTATTAGAGGATGCACTACCCTCCAAGCTACGTAGAGAATGATTGCTATGACCGCGCCCCAGACGAGTTCCTCAGCCTTCATCCCAAGGGTTTATTAGCCCCTACTATAAAAACCCGCCGGTGGTTGTATGGAGGAGGCACTGGTTGAGAGGTTCACCTCATACCTTGAGAGAGGCGAGAGGCTGATTGAAGAGGGCAGGTACGGCGAGGCCTTCGAGGCCCTTCTCGACGCCCTGAAAACGCTCGGTGCGCTGGTAGTTTACAGGGAAACTGGCATGCTCGTTCCAGCCGAGAGGCTCGGAGGTTTCCTCGGAAAATGGCCGGAGCTCGAGGAGGCCCTGAGAAAGTATTCCTCCCTCACGGGAAGCGAGGAAACGGCAAGAGCTTTAAGGGAAGAGCTGGAAGAACTGAAGGGGATGATGAGTTTGCCGAGTTCCGAGCGGTGACGAGACTCAGCCCCTGACCCAGAGCGAACCAACGCCCCCGCTACACTGGGAGGCAGTGTTCGCGAGGACTTTGGCAAAGCCCCTGCCTGCCCTGAGCCGGACGAGGACATGACCCTTTCTCGTGAGGAAGAGCAACTCAATCCTCCCGGAACGGAAGCGGACCTTTGGGGAACCCCTCAAGTAGAGTGCCCCGTGCTTTTTCCTTCCCCACAGGGAGCTTACCTCTATTGATTTTCCCGAGAAGAAGAGCGAGAGCCTTACATCCTCCGGGGTTACAGGCTCGTCATCGAGGTAAACCGTTCCCCGGCTCGTGCCCAGGTACAGAGAGTTGGATAAGCTGTCAACGTACTTCCCCAAAGCTTCATAAACTGTCCTATCCATCGGTCTCACCATAGGGATTTGGACCCGAGAGTATATCGGTAATTGGTCGTTAACGGTGGTTGCCATGAGGATTGTTTCAGCCGACACTGGTGGGGCCCTACTAACCGAGGACTACGAGCCGATAGGACTCATTGCAACTGCTGCAGTGCTGGTTGAGAAGCCCTACAGAACCGCGACGCTCAGCAGGGTGAAGTACGCGAACCCCTTCGACTATGACATGAGCGGAAGGCAGGCCATCAGGGACGAGGCGTTCCTCGCGGTGGAGCTCGCAAGGGAGGTCAAGCCAGATGTTATCCACCTCGACTCGACCATCGGCGGGATAGAGGTGAGAAAGCTCGACGAGCCGACCATTGACGCCTTAACGATAACCGACCGCGGAAAGGAAGTGTGGAAAGACCTCGCGAAGGACCTCCAGCCCTTAGCCAAGAAGTTCTGGGAGGAGACGGGGATAGAGATAATCGCCATCGGCAAGTCGAGCGTCCCGGTCAGAATAGCGGAAATCTACGCCGGCTTATACACGGCTAAGTGGGCCATCGAGTACGCGAGGAAGGAAGGGAAAGCGATAGTCGGCCTCCCGCGCTACATGAAAGTCGAGATAAGGCCCGGAAAAATCTACGGGGAAAGCCTCGACCCGCGCGAGGGCGGTCTCTTCGGGGAAATTGAAGCAGAAACAGAGGGAATCAGCTGGGAGCTGTATCCAAACCCGCTCGTGAGGCGCTTCATGGTTCTCGAGGTTTGGAGGGAGTGAGGGGGCTAAGCCCCCTTCTCCAGCTCGCTCGGGAACTTTATGGCGTCGAAGGGGCACGTCTGGTTGCAGACGCCACAGCCCGTACAGAGGAGCGGGTCTATGCGGACCTTGTTCGTCTCCGGGTCATAAACCAGAGCCGGACAGCCGGTCAGGAGTATGCACGCCGTACAGCCCGTACACTTGTCCTCGACGACGAGCGGTATCTCGCCTATCTCCCCGCGCCTTATGACGGGAATGACGCACTCGCGCTTTGCTATTATCACCGCAGGCCCTTCCACCTTCATGGCCTCCTTTATAGCCTCCCTCGTGGCCTTGAGGTCGTAGGGGTCAACGGTCTTGACGTACTTGACGCCAAGCGCCTTGACCAGGGCCTCGATGTCAATCTCGTTGAACTTCCTGCCGGTTTCACTTCCGCCGGTTCCGGGGTGGGGCTGGTGGCCTGTCATCGCCGTCGTCCTGTTGTCGAGTATCATAACCAGGACGTTCAGGTTCTTGTAGACGGCATCAACGAGGGGCTGAATTCCGTTGTGGAAGAACGTCGAGTCGCCTATCGTTGCGATTATCTTCTTGTCCATTACCACGCTCTGGCCGTTGGCTAGGCTTATGCTCGCGCCCATGACGTACTCGGTCCATATGGCCTCGAGCGGTGGGAGGAGCGATAGGGCATAACAGCCTATGTCGCCGTGTATCGGGACGGAATAGCGGCCGAGCTTGAGGTCTCTCAACGCGTCCAGCACGGCGCGGTAAGAGCCCCTGTGCGGACAGCCGGGGCACATGACGGGTGGCCTCTTCGGGGCGAGGCTTTCAGCGAGCTTTACCTCCTCCGGCTTCTCGTAGGTTTCCTCGCTTTCACCGATTAGCCTGAGGAGCGCGTTCCTCACGAGGCTCGGGGTTAGCTCGCCCTCGAGCGGAAGGTGGCCGGTTCTCTTGCCGTAGATTGGAACGCTCAAGCCGGCCTCATAGGCGGCTATCTTGACCTCCTCCTCGAGGAACGGCGCGCCGTCCTCGATTACAATCGCGAAATCAACGGTCTTGAGGAAATCAACGACGAGCTTCTTCGGGAGCGGGTGGGGCGTTGAGAGCTTGAGAACTTTAAAGTCCGCGTTGATTCTCGGGAGAACCTCCTTCACGTAGTTGTAGGGCGCGCCCTCGACGATTATTCCGATTTTACCGCTCCCCTCGACCCAGTTGAAGGGCATCGAGTTGAACTCCTCCTCAATCTTGGCGAGTGTCTCGTTGAGCCACCTGTGCCTCTTCCTGTTGCCCTCCATGCTCGCGCGTACGTACCTCTCGATGTCCTTCTTGAAGACGGGCTTCCTGTCGAGCTCGACGAACTCACCGACCTCCACGTCGGCGGTCGTGTGGTTAACCCTCGTGGTTGTCCTGAAGATGACCGGGACTTTATAGCGCTCGCTCAGCTCGTAGGCGTACTTGATGAGGTCGTGGGCCTCCTGCGGGTCGGCTGGCTCGAGGACGGGCAGGAGGGAGAGCTTTCCATAATAGCGGTCGTCCTGCTCGGTCTGGCTGGTGTGGGGCCCAGGGTCGTCCGCCACAAGGATTACCAAGCCACCCTCAACGCCCGAATAGGCGAGGCTCATAAGCGGGTCCGCTGCCACGTTCAAACCGACGCACTTCATGGTTACGAGAGCCCTCAAGCCCGTGTAGGCCACTCCAGCGGCCTCCTCAAGGGCGACCTTCTCGTTGGGCGCCCATTCGGCAAAAACTTCTGGCTTGAGCCTCGCTATCGTCTCAATGACCTCGGTTGAAGGCGTTCCAGGGTAGCCAGTGGCAAAAACAACGCCGCTCTCAAGGGCGCCGTAGGCTATCGCCTCGTTTCCCATGAGAAGCTTCTTCTCTCGCCTCTCACTTTTCACCTCGGCCGAATCAGAAGGGTAAGCCTTAACCGCCTCCATGTCACCACCGTAGTGGATTGACGAGGGAGGTTAAAACTCTGCCTTCAACCGCTCCGCACGGATTTCGAAAGATTTTCGAACCAAGGCTTATATATTGTGACGTATAGGAAGTTTTATGAAGGTCAAAGAACTCCTTGAGCTTTTGGAGGAAACGATAGGTCACCTCAGAATAGCGCTCGTCGTTAATCAGCAGAGGATTTTTGAGAGCCCCTACACGAGCTATGAGTTCGCCCAGAGGGCCGTCGAGATTCAGGAGGACTTAGAAGACTTGGAAAAGCTCAGGGCAGAACTTGGGAGGCTCGACCCGGAGAGCGACGTCGAGGAGCATTACCCGAGGGAAGAAGTTGAGAGACTCCTGAAGACCCTCGAACTCCTCAGGGAGAGCGAGAGCCACGTTTACTGAAGGCCTCAAGGAGGGCTTTCCTCTCTTCCTCGTTCAGACGGTTCTTCACCCATCGCTCCTTCAAACTTAGGTTCTCATCTTCCAAATCCAACACTGCCTTTCTGACGCCTCCTCGCGGGTTTCTGCTGTCCCCCCTCCAGCGCGGGATTACGTGGAGGTGCAAGTGGGGGACCGTTTGACCCGCCTCCTTTCCAAGGTTCATGCCGACGTTGAAGGCATCGGGCTTCAGAGTCTCCCTTAAAACCTCCATCGCCAGCTCCATGCCCCGTATCAGGGCGAGCTTCTCTTCCTCCGTCAAATCTTCCCAGCGCTCGACGTGCCTCCTTGGAACGACGAGGAGGTGTCCCCTGTTCGCGGGGTAGGCGTCGAGCAGGACTCTTATCAATTCGTCCTCGTAGAGGAGTTGTTCCTTCGGAGGTCTGCAGAAGGGACACTCCATCGGCAACACCAAAGGCTTAAAATCCTCCCGCCTAAAAAAGCTCCCGGTGGTGGCATGAAGGAGCTCAAGGATATGGA
>Ga0256836_1000651_pt1 | contig 17588 bp, 13 predicted proteins | sample 4561380metaG_FD_185974 | JGI IMG/M metagenome (GOLD analysis project Ga0256836, IMG submission 185974) | Hydrothermal vent microbial communities from Guaymas Basin, Mexico - 4561-380 | ecosystem: Environmental > Aquatic > Marine > Hydrothermal vents | place: Mexico: Guaymas Basin | collected...
TGCGAATACTCCACAGGTTCATGTAATTGCTTCAATTATTAGAGATCTCAAGGGATATTCCATATACGTAACGGGATTCAATCGGGGCGAAACCGCACAACTGATACGGATGTACGGTCTCGATGGGGAGGTTTTCGGCTCTGATAAATACAACCCTCTCCTGAAGTCCCTGTCATTCGCGGGAAGAACCTTTAAACTGCTTTACAAAGCGCCCAGAGCAAAACTCCTCCTGAGCTTTGAAAATGCCATGCCAATTCCCGCTGGAAGGCTTAGGGGAATGAAAATAATACTTATGCTTGACAATGACCTTAAGTTCATTGGAAAGAAGCCTCTCTTTCAGAGGATTGAGTCGAGGATAAAGAAGCTGGCAGACGTCGTTCTCGTTCCGGAGGTTGCGGAAAATACCTTCAAGAGCTATTTTGGGGACAGGGTAATGACGTACCCCGGCTACAAAGAGCACATATACATAGCGGACTTCACTCCAGACCCCAACTTTATCGAGAAAAGTGGCATCCCCTTTAAGGAATACGTAGTGTTAAGACCCGAATCACTGACCTCCCTCTATGTCCTCCACGGGGAGTCGCTGGTTCCTGAGTTACTCAAACTTTTTGAGAAGAATGGCATAAACGTCGTGTATCTCCCCAGAAACGAAGAGGAAAGAGCATTAGCAAACGGTTTCAGCAACGTTTACATCCCCCCAAGGGCTCTCGATGGGTTGAACCTGATCTACCATTCAAAGGCAACCCTTACTGGTTCGGGAACCATGGCGAGGGAGGCGGCAGTAATGGGGGTGCCCGCGGTGTCGTTCTTCCCCGGCGAGAGGTTGCTCGCCGTGGACAGGGATTTGGTTGAAAAGAGTAAGATGCTCCACTCAAGGGAGCCAGAGGAAATTGTGGAGTGCGTTATCGAGAATTGGAATAAAAAACGGCAGGGGGAGTTTAAAAAAGCAGAGCAAGTTAAGAGGCAGGTAATTAATCATATAACTAAGGCAATTGGATATTATGGGGATTGATATGAACACGCAGATGCTTTGGAACTCATTGAACTCATTGTATCTGTGGGTGAAAAGGGAAAAATATATTGGGTGGGATCCCTACGACGGGCTTAGTGGCGAAATCTCCAGAAAGTTTGCAGACAAGAGAATGCTAAACATAGCCATGATACAGATGAACCTGTACTCTCCCCTCAATCTACGACCCCTCTTTAGAATCCAAAAAGGGAGTGCAAATAAGGCATTAGCTCTGTTCTCTCGGGCGTATCTGTATTTGTATTCCATAACCGGTCATGAGGAGTTTAAAATAGAGGCAAAGTTCCTTTTAAAAAAGCTGGAAGAACAAAACATTAGCAACGAAGGCCACAAATTCTCCTGTGCAAGTTACTATTTTCCCTATATTGCCCCAAAACATTACCTCTCCCGTTCACTACCGGATATAATCTGCGTTACTGAGTCGTTGAAGTCATTCCTTGTCGCTTATGAGATTTTGGGCATGAAGAAATACCTCAACCTTGCCCGCAAAGGGATGAGATTCCTGCTGGATGAGCTTTTGAAAAATTCCAATGATACTATCTATTTCAAGTACACCCCCAATGAGAAAGGTAAAATAGTCTTCAATGTTTCGGCACTGGCGCTTGAAACCATCTCCTCTTTCTTAAAATACAGTCCTGATAGCAATCTCATAGATATTGGAGAGAAAGTTACAAAACTCCTGATTAATCATCAAAGGGATGATGGTGCTTGGCCATATTCTCTATATACAGGCTCGGGGGTTTATTACTGGCAGATTGATTACCATCAAGGGTTCATACTGGATGGTCTCGTTTCGTTTTTGCCCTACATTACGGAGGAGACTCTAAAGGATAGGACTCCAAAAGCCATAGAAAAGGGTGTAGATTTTTATATGAACCGCCAGTTCTCTCCCGAAGGATGGTCTTATTACAGGTATCCCATAAAGTATCCGATTGATATCCACAATCAAGCTCAGGGGATAATAACCTTCTCAAAGCTTTACAAAGCATTTAAAAATCCCCAGTATTCAGAGTTTGCCGGGAAGATAGCAGAATGGACAATTAAAAATATGCAAGACCCAGCTGGATATTTTTATGCCCACATATGGCCAGGATTCGTTAACAAGATTCCATACATGAGATGGGCGCAGGCGTGGATGATGGTTGCCCTAACAACTATCTTAAAGGTGGTCACGGATGAGGATTCCATACGCCTGGGGGTTTAAAGTGTACAAAAACAGCCCTACTTGGTTGCAAAGGGTATTCGATATTGCACTAAAACCAATACCCCGATCAGTCATGCTTGGCTCTGGATTTCACGAAAAGCTCAAGTTCTTACGAGAGTCCGAGAAGTGGGAGTATTATAAACTCGTTGAGTTTCAGGAGAAAACTCTCAGGAAGCTAATTGAGCATGCCTATCGGAATGTTCCATACTATCACAGGATAATGAAAGAGAGAAACCTTCATCCATCAGATATCAAGAAAATTGAAGACCTAAACAAACTCCCAATTTTAACAAAGGATGATATTAGAAGTAACTTCTCCGACATAATAGCCTTAAATTACAAGGAATTTAAGCCAGGGTTAGCTTATACATCGGGTTCGACTGGAAAACCCTTGGAGTTTTACCTCGACCAGCAGAACAGAGAGTGGGAGTATGCTTCACAGTGGAGGCAGGTATTCTGGGGAGGAATCAGAGATGTCAACGTCAAAATCGCTACTTTTAGAGGGGATTTTGTTTTTGAATACGGAAAGTCAGACAAGATCTCAAGATGGCATGGCTTATACAAAGAGTTGATATTCAACTCTTACCTTCTTGATAAAGAGCATATAATCAAAATGGTAGAAGTCCTAAATAAGTTTAAGCCAGAACTCATCAAAGGATACCCCCACGTTCTGTATATAGTATCTAAAACTATCGAAGAAGAAAATCTTGCCCTAACATTTTCTCCAAGGGTCATCCAAACTAGTTCCGAACAGCTTCCATCATATATGCGCGAGACAATTGAAATGACATTCAACACTAAAATCTTTGACTGGTATAGCCAATCTGAATACGTTGTTTCAATGGGTCAATGTGAGTATGGGACATATCATCAAACTATGGAAACTGGCATTATGACGCTCATAGAAGATGAGTGGGGCTTTGAAAGGCTCGTTGGAACGGGTCTGTGGAATTACTCCATGCCCTTTATTAATTATGTAGTCGGCGATATAATAGAATCAGAGAGTATTAAATGCAATTGTGGTAGAGGTCTTATCACAGTTAAGTCACTCGAAGGACGTATCAATGACATCGTAATAACTCCCTCAGGAAAAGCAATTTCCGGAGTTGCATTCGACCATTACGTCAAACATAGGATTCTTCATTATATAAGCACAATCCCCGAATACCTGCACTTTATACAGACTAAACTCGATGAGTTGGTAGTGGAGATATACTCAACAAAAAGTCTACAGGAAGCCGATATCAACTTACTCGTAAAGGAACTAAAGCTTCTATTAGGGAATGAGGTTGACATAAAAATAAAATACTTAGATAAACTTCCTAAGGTGAAGAAGTGGAGGATCGTAGAATCAAAGGTGAGCAAGATATGAGGGTCTTAGTGTTAGCAAACGACTTCCCAACGAAAAACAATGAGTACACTGGCTTAATTTTCGTTAAGGAGCAGGTAAAGGAACTTGCCAAACTCGTGGATGAGATAAACGTTGTAGTTCCGATTCCGAGGGGAATAGAAAAGTTCAGGGAACATCAGTATGGCGTTAAAAACATACGTTACGAGAACTATACCATGGGGGACAACGTTAATGTGTATTTTGTTAAGTACTGGAATCCTCTATTCCCTGTAACGTTTTATAGGTTCAGGAGGGAGTGGTTATATTTAGAGACCAGAGCTGTGATGAGGTTTCTCAGAAAGGAAGATGCTAAATTTGACGTTATCCATGCACACTATTCCTGGCCGTGCGGGGCATTGGGAGTTAAACTAAAAGAAGAATATCATGTCCCACTGGTTATCACCGAGCATACCTCTCAAACACTAAGGAGATTTATTGAAAAAAAGGATAATTTCATATTCAATGTATGGAAAAAAGCAGATGCAATTATCAGAGTTAGGAAAGGAGACATTAATTTAATTTCACAGACTGCCAATGGTGAAACTCTTGTTTTTTATATTCCCAACGGATTTGACGGGAAAAAATTTAGAGTTATACCTAAGAACGTTGCCCGTGAGACTCTCAACCTTCCAAAAGACAAAAAAATTATTCTAAACGTGGCTCAGATGTATTCTCCTGTTAAGGGACATGAATTCTTAATAAAAGCCTTCTCAAAAGTCCTTCAAAAACAGAACGATGTACTTCTTGTGTTAGTTGGAGATGGCAGGCTGAGGCCAAAAATAGAGAGCCTAATTCATGAGTTAAATGTTCAAGATCATGTAGTCCTCGCTGGCGCTAAACCCCACGACGAGATTCCTCTCTGGATGAACGCCGCCGACCTCTTTGTCCTGCCGAGTTTGAGCGAGGGGAACCCCACAGTGATGTTTGAGGCTTTGGGGGTTGGTTTGACATTCGTTGGGACTGCCGTTGGCGGCGTCCCGGAGATAATAACCTCCGAGGATTACGGTCTGCTCTGCCCTCCAGCAGACCCTGAATGCCTGGCAAAGAAAATTTTAATAGCCCTCGACAAGGAGTGGGACAGGGAGAAAATAATGAAGTACGCGGAGCAGTTCACGTGGGAGAAGATTGCAAAACAAGTGTTCACTATTTATAGGGAACTGGTGATACAGGATGACTGATATCTCTATAATAATACCTATGCATAACAGTAGGGAATATATAACGAAGGCCTTAGAGTCCATTCTAAAGAATAAAACAAAAAGGAAAATCGAAATTATTGCTGTAGATGATAATTCTACCGATGGAACCAGTGAGATCGTTGAAAAAATACTAGAAAATTCGTCAGTTAATTGGAAACTAATCAACCTAGATGAAAATATAGGGCCTGCAGGTGCTAGAAACGTAGGGCTAAAGTATGCCAAAGGACGATATATCCAGTTTTTAGACTCTGACGATTTTATACATCCGTTATTTATAGAAACAATGTGTAGTGTCGCAGAGAGGGGATATGATGTAGTCTTTAGTGATTTTTCTTTGATATTTCCAAATGGTAGAGTTAAGAGAATATGTTCTAATAGAGGCTCAGCCATTAAAAAAAATACAGAAAAAAACCTGATTCAATTTTTAATGGGAGAAATACGGTTAATAAGTAGCAACCTAATAATTAGGAGAGCATTACTTAAAACACATAGGTTAAAATTTCTTGAGGGTATTAGATATCTTGAAGATCCAGAGTTTAACTTCAGAGTATTAGCCTCTGCAGAATATATAAAATACGTCCCTCAGCCGTTAGTTTTTTACGTTCAGAGACCCAATTCTCATTCGAGAGTAAATTCTAAAAAAATAAGTAAAACTATACGAGACATTCTATATGTTAAGTATTCCCTGCGCTTGTTTTTAAGGAGAAAAGGAATGGAAGTCTTGATTCCTTATCTCAATGTGTATATTGGAACAAGAATAAGGTGGGTGATCGAGGATGTACTCGTTACTAGTCCCCAACTGGGCAAAGAACTAATCAACAGGTATTATTACTTAATCCAGGACTCAATTGACAACACAATAATAGAATACATCCGAAAAATATTAGTAACAAAATTACCAGCAGCATATACCATATTACGAAGGGGATATGATAAATTCCAAGGAGGTACTTCAAGGTGAAAAGACTCATTAATTTAACCTTAATGTCCCTGCTGGTATTTTTAATAGACTTAACCTACATTCTACATCTCCCCAAGTTCTCGTATTCAATCAACGGCCCGAACATACTAAAAGCCGTTCCTGTTATTCACTGGATATTACTAATTTTATCCTCTTCCCTTCTCGTTGCCTCCCTAAATCTAAACCGAAGGGACAAATGGCCCTTGGTCATCATCGGGCTTATGTACGGGGCCTTATTTTACATAACGAACCTTTATTTTGTTGTTCCCTATGAGCAAACAGATATTCCATCTGGGTTAATTGAGTTCCTGCTTTCATCTGGAAGAATAACACATAAAGCCCTCTCAGTCTACTCGCTCTCGTATCTATCTTATCCGGTTTCATTCATCTTGGAAATATCCATGATGCTGATTGGGGGAATAGGCAAAATCTCCATCTACACGGTTGGACTGTTCGTGTTTTTGGGAGCTTTTTATGTTGGATTAATTCTGTATTACTACAAGAAGGATAGGGACATGAAATTCGCAATTCTATCCTTGGCGACGTATATTGTGCTCTCCTTCTACGTTATCAACGACCAGGTTGCCCCCCAGACCCTTGCACTTGCCTTCCTTCCCTATCTCTATAGATTAACCTTTGACTACATAGAAGGTGAGCAACCACTAAAGGTTCTCGCCCTTATCCTGATTCTCTGGTTCGCACTGGTTTTCACCCATCCATTCATGTTCCTGTTTTATATCCTTCCTGTCTTAGGAGTTGTAGTGTATAACAGGGTTATCCTTAAACGGTCGGGAATAAAGGACTCGACAATTGGGATATTGGTCTCCATCTGGGGATTCGGGTTCGTGTGTCTGTTTTACAACCTTCTTTCAATTCCCCTACGGGTGTTTGTTGAACAGTGGGGCGAGGCGAGAGGAGAGACCTGGTGGGTGTTTGCAAACTTTTTCAGAAAATCCGGGGCTTTTGGTCCAATAAAGTACACCCCTCACCCCCACTACGAGCTGGTTCCTAAATGGATAGTAGAGACTCAGGCATTGATACTGAGGATTATGTTGATTCTGTTGGTAGGGATTATTTTGTATTCATTTATTTTAGAGTTAAAACGTGCCATCACTTCAGGAAAGCTATCCCACCAGCTCGTGTTCGACGTCTCCGTGATGGTGTCAAGTGGGATTCTGTTCGTGATTGGGTTGATAACAACCTTCCTTGGGCAGAGGGTGTTTCAGGTTGTGTTTATACCGCTTTCGAGATATATACCCAGCTTTAAAGCAAAAAAGGCCATAAGGTATATTCTAATGGTGATTTTGATAATGGCTCCAGTGGCATATACATTTAACTCCTTAACAAACCTAACCGTAGGGCCACAGTTGTTTGTGGAGGACAAACATTTAATTGTGGCAGGATATTTTGGGAATGAATATTTAAAACCATATTCACGCGTATTTGTCACCAGAGAGTTGTACCCTTCAGAATATCCAACTAACCTAATTAAATATAGTTACCCGAGGAAAATCATGCTGTACTCTGGAACTCCTGATTATGTTTATATGAGTCCTAAGTTCGAGCATGCCTCAGAATACTACGGTAGACATAAAGAGATTCAAAAATACAAGTCAACGAATTGTTGCAGGATCTATGACAATAGCATTGTATCAATACTAAAAACATCGGGGTGAAAAGATGGGCAGTACGGAAGTTTTGCTTCTAACCCTAGTTGGGAGGAAATTTAGTTATAATCTTGGAGGAATCCTTCAAGCTTATGCGTTGCAGGAGACTCTTAAAGAATTAGGGAGGCCATCCAAATTTATCGACTATACCCCCAATGTCTCATATAATAGACTAGAACTAATGAAAGATATGATTAAAAATCAAAAATTGTTAATTTCTACAATATTAAATGTTCCAAAATATGGTATGCAAAAAATTGAACATCGCTATTTTCATAAAGCAAGATTAATAGCAACAACTAAGTTCAAACAGAACTATTTAAAGTTTACATCAGAAACCTTTAGTGATATCAAAAAACTCGAAAAGCATTATCAAAATTCCACGGGATATACATTTATCGTAGGGTCAGATGTCGTCTGGTCTCCACGATACAATGACACTGACAGGTTGAAGGTATTCTTACTAGGTTTTACGCATAATAGTTACAAGGCATCCTATGCCGCGAGTGTCGGAGATCCAATACCCCATCATCTAAGATCGATTTATAAGAGATACCTAACAGAGTTTGACTTTATTTCAGTTCGGGAAAGAAGTTCCGCTAAATACTTGCTAGATGTCCTCCCAACATTAGATGTCGAAATTGTTCTGGACCCCACTGCTCTTCTTTCTAGAGAGGAGTGGATGAAGATTGCGAACCCCCCTCAAAAAATACCGCAAGGTTCGTACATTTTAGTTTATGACCTCTACCGTTCAAATGAAATACTATCCCCTGTGATCAAATTTGCTAAAAAACACCATCTCAAGGTTTTGACATATTCCCATTCCCTATTCCAGAGGATTAAAGGAGTTGAAACGTTTTATCCCTATGGTCCTCGGGAGTTCATATGGCTGATGAATGGTGCAAAATTCGTGGTTACCTCTTCTTTTCATGGAACAGTATTTTCGACAATATTCCAAAAACCATTTGTTTCCATCAACCCTGAACCTTACGCTCCCGTCACAAGAATTCGGGACTATTTGGATTTAATTGGTGCAGGAGATAGGCTTCTTGATGATCCTGCAATGATAACATTTTCAGATTTCGAGAACATAGATTGGAGAGATATTAATCAAAAGTTGAATTTCCACAAAAAACGCTCAATTAAGTATCTAAAAAAAGTTCTCAGGGAGGTCCAAGCATGAAACCTGCAATCGAGGTAATTGGAACTGAGAATTGTACGGGATGCTTTGCCTGCTATAACTCATGCCCATACAATGCAATAGAGATGGTTGAGAACGAGGAGGGGTTTTATTACCCGTATATCAACGAGAATTGCACGTATTGTGGAGTGTGCCAAAAGTTTTGTCCAGTAATAACACCCATAAGATTTAGTGAGAAGTTTGAGCCAAAGTTCTTCGCCGGTTGGAGTTTAGATGAGAGAGTCAGAATTAAAAGCTCCTCTGGAGGCATATTTCCAGAGCTTGCCAGATACATTCTAGAAAACGAAGGGGTAGTTTTTGGAGTAGCTTGGGACGAGAACTTGTTGCCGATTCATATTAAGGTCACAGATGTTGATGAACTCCCACGCTTGATGGGCTCTAAATACGTTCAGAGTAATGTGGGGATGGCCTACAAAGAGGCCCTTTCTGAACTGCGAAAGGGAAAACCCGTCCTGTTCTCGGGAACTCCCTGCCAAATCGCCGGACTAAACACTTTCTTGAAGTACTCGAAGAATAAGGACAAAGTGATAACCGTCGGTGTGGTGTGCCACGGAGTACCGTCCACTCTAATTTTTAGGAAGTATCTAGAATGGGCTGAGGAGAAGTACCAGAAAAAAGTCGTTGGAATTGAGTTTAGGAACAAACAAAAAGGGTGGGAAAATTATCAGGTTGTCCTTAAGCTCAATGACGGAACCAGAGTACAGGAACATTATTTACTCAACCCCTTCTATCGTGGATACCTACAAAACCTGTACCTCCGTCACTCCTGCTACCACTGCCAATTCAGCACCATTCCGAGGTATGAAGACATAACCCTCGGTGATTTCTGGGGAGTGCCCAAAGAACTGAGAGACAAGCGGGGTGTCTCGGTAATTATAGCGAACACGCCAAAAGGACTACGTTTGCTCGAAACACTGAAAGAACTCAACAGGATAGAGCTCGTGGAAGTCGACATGAAAACTGCAACTCAACATAACCCCCGTATTACCACTGGCTCTCTTCCAATTCCAGAAATCAGGGATCAGGTATTGAAAGATGCGAAGGAGATATCGTTTGGGGAACTGATGAAACAATACTTCAGACCCCCAAATCCGGTTACCTTCAGGATACGCAGAATGATAGGGGGCATAATAAGACGAATACTAAGGTGATGAGAATTTGAGAGAATACAAAACACTCGCAAAAAACACATTTCTGTTTTCTATAGGTCAAGCAAGCTCTACAATCATTGGCTTTTTTATGGTTATGGTATACACGAGATATTTAACCCCTTCTGAGTACGGGCTGGTGGATATAGTAAATACCACAATATCTCTGGTAATACCGATAATAACTCTTCAGGTCTCAGATGCAGTCTTTAGATTCGTCATGGATCCCGAAGCAGATAAGCAGAAGATAATCTCAACGTCAACCCTCTTGGCAATTGGTTCAACGGCTATTTTTTCGCTGATAAGTGCATATATAGTCACGAAACGTTTGTCTGAGGACATTGCAATTATGCTGTACCTCCTTATCCTGTTTAATGCTCTCAACGGAATCCAGACGGCTTTTGTTAAGGGTATAAAAAGGATTAAGGTACTGGTCACAGCCGATGTTCTTGCATCTATTGTAATGGCTGTAACTGCAATCGTGTGTCTCGTTAAATTAAACTTAGGGGTCAGGGGCTACTTCATAGCAGTTTTGACCTCATGGGGGTTCAAATGGGCTTTCCTGTTTTTTAAAGGTGGAGTGGGCAAATACTTGACTCCCTCCGTTGATAGGGAGCTTGCAAAAAAGATGCTTGGATACTCGATATTCTTGGTTCCCAACATGGTAATGTGGTGGGTAGTGAATGTCTCAGATAGGTATCTGCTGGCATATTTCCTTGGAATGGACGCGGTTGGTATCTACGCCGTCTCATACAAAATACCACAAATCCTACGTATTCCTACCACGATATTTTACCAAGCGTGGCAGATATCCGCAGTTGAGTCATACAAATCACAGGACAGGGATAAATTCTACACAGAGGTGTTTAATGTATATCTGGCGCTTCTAATGATTTCGCTGGCCATTCTCCTTCCATTACTAAAACCCTTATCAAGCATCCTGTTCTCGGAGTCATTTTATGAGAGCTGGAAATATGCACCATTTTTGCTCTTTGGAACTGTGTTCTCCGCGCTGGCATCGTTTAGTGGAACAGCATACATTGCTTCTAAGGAGTCAAAGGGAGCATTGTTGACATCTTCAATTGCAGCATTTGTAAACGCTGCGATTAACGTTGTACTCATACCAGTATGGGGCATATACGCGGCGGCGTTTTCAACATTTGTGGCATACTTCACGATGTGGATTGCAAGGATGAAACATATAAAGAGATTCGTGAACATTAATATAGACTTGAAAAAACTCGCAGGATCTTTGTTGATTGAAATCCCCCAAATGGGATCTCTATACCTGTCATTGTCCCCCCATTTGTTTGTGATAGTAAATGTTACTGCCATTTCTGCCATTATTTGGTTGTTCAGGATAGAGGTCAAGAAGTTGTTAAAACTAGGTATTCACTTGAGTTTGGATATTTATCATCGTATTCTATCAAAAGAGAAACAAGAAAAATAATCAGAAAACAGCTTTAAATTCGCATACTTAAACCGTAGGCAACTGAGAAGGTTACTCCTGCCATGCTTGTGATTATAAGGGCACTGCCAACGGCCCTTTCTTTGTATTCTGGATAAAACCGTATTATCGCGAAGTTCATACCCAGCATTGAGAGGTTAAAGGTCAAGTTAAGTGCCGACACAACGGCACTCGCAACGCCAACATCTTCGGCGGGGTAAAGCCTGGCCGCGATTGCCCAGAACAAAAATCCTGCTATGGCAGTGGTTAAAGAGGATAAAGATATGTAAACCGAGTTCCTATAGAGAGGACTTTTGAGGTTTTGTAATTCCCTCTTAATGAAGTCCACGGCGCTCCGCTCCTATCGGTTCTGTTACCGGTCGCGCTAAGTGTCCCTTGGAGTTTTATCTTCTTTTCTCTAAGTTCCTCATATCCTCCAGTCTAAAAACCCCCCTATCGAGCACTATTTTCTTTGTAGAGTATGTGTACCTGATTACAACGCTACCGTTAAGATTCTCGGGAAGGACAAATTCACTCTTGTTCCGCACATCGTACCACTTCTTGAATACGAGAGTGCCGTTGTCCAAGTAGCCGTAAATGCCAAGGCTCGTCCCAGATGCATTCTCAAACCTTAGCACAACAGAATTATTCCCAGCTTCAACGATAACGTTTGGATGAACAAAACGAAAGACCTTAACGATTCCACCATCCGAATAGACAAGCCTATAGGATGAGGAATAGTTATTTGTAAACATCAGCCGGGCAAGGGGCGTATTGAACGCCTTCTCGTTCATAAGGACGGCGTAACCATAGTTGAGGTTTATGTAAACGTAAGCCCCAATCGTCGGAGTATCTTTTAGAGGAACTTCAGCCAGAGTCCTGCCCATCTCTACAAAGACACCCCGAGGAACTCCCCATGTATCCCCGATGCCAACCCTTACGTCCCAGCGGTGCTCGGGGGATACCAGAACTATGTAGCCGGGTGAGGAAAAGGCCAGCGTGTCCAAGTCACCTGAGGAGACAGGAGAGAGAAGAACCATAGCGTAGCCCGAGGCATTTGCCGTTTGGATAATTGAACCGAATTTGCTTATGGCATCAAGGGAAACTATGATGTAATCAACTCCAAGCTTCATCAGGTCAAGCTCGGTTTTATTACCAAGGTAGTATCGGGCCACCCATTTGCTCGGGCCTCCCTGAGCAACGGGTGCCCTCATGGCATAATAGGTCACCCAGTGCCCTTCGTCCCACCACGTTAGGATAACATCATTAAGGCCTGAGTGGTTGCCGAGATAAGTGAGAGCCTCTTTCCAGTTGTCGTTCATAAACGGCCTTACAGAGAGTGTATGCTGAACGCCCTCAAATGCAGTTACAATGGGCACCAGGAGAAGAACAAACATCAGTACCCCTGACACCCATTTTTTTGTGTTGAGCTTGGCTCTGAGAAAATCCCGGAGGTTAACAAGTCCGACACCTGCCATAATTGATACCGCCACCGAGCCTATAAAGAGGAAACGGGACCACACAAGGAGCATTGGAAGTGAAACCATGGCAAGACCAAGAACTAAATAATCGCCAGGTTTTTTCCTTCTGAAGGACAGCAAGAAAAATGGGACGAGAGTGATAACTGGACCATAAGCGCTCCACAGGTCGTTTATACCAGTTCTCTGGGTCTCAACTATAGGGGCATTGATGAATATCCTCCCAATGAGCTCCTGAACGAAAGCATGGAAATAGCCAATACCTCCTATAAACAGCAGGACAAAGATTCCTACTACAACAAGTCTATCTTTAAATGTTTTGATGAACCTACCCAATGCAAAGAGAAACAGGACTACGAGGACTAAAATGGGAATTATATATTTCAGGTATAAGATGAGAAAAGCATCCTTTAGATAGCCAAATTGAATACCAAGCTCCTCGGCAAACTTTTTGCCCAGCCAGTGGTCATAGCCAAGCATTCCATAGCCAAAAAAGCCGCCAAGAGAATTGGCCATAACAGCTCCAAATGCAGTTGATACCGTCAAGACTAAACCATCGAGCATTTTTTCATCGTATTCAATGATAAAGGCACCTATCGAAAGAAGTATTGCACCGGATAAGACAAACCCAAAAATTGGGTAATATGCACTCCAGAAAATCGCTGAGATGCCCGTCGCAAGGCCCGGAATGAGATAAAACACAAGTCTCTCATATTTCCATTTTCTCGGCTTCCACGTTAATCCCAGTGCAGTTCCAAGGAGAGCGATGCTGTACCAGAATAACATATAGTTATCTCCACGATAATATCCCGCCATTGAGCGGGAGACGTGCCCGAAACTAACGGCGAGTATAAAAGCTGAGAAGAAAGCCTCATTCCTGCCGTAAAGCCTCAGAACTGCAAGATAAACAGCAAGCACTGTGAGAACGCCAAAAAGTGGAGGGGTTAAACGAAAGGCGTCATAAAGTGACACCCCCAGGGGGCTTAGGACTTTATGCAAATAAATGGGAACCATCCAGAGACCGAGTGGATGGAAGAGCCTGATTTGAATCCCCCAAGGGCCACGCGCGTACGGAAAAAAGTTCACCCATTCGTGAACCAAGACATATTTAATGTATGCGAGGTGAAAATAGGGGTCGTAACCTAAGAGATACTTGAAGCGCATGGGAATAAGCCTGATGAAAAACGCCACAAGCGATAGAAACAGAACTGCAAATTTTGGCTCAATAAGCCTTTCAAAAACACCCCTCAATTGTCCAATTCTGAGAGGGACATCCCCGAAAGTTTTCCCTTTCATGCGGTCGCACTCCCCCGACTTAATACTCAGGAGAATAATAAAAACATTGCGCAAGGTCTCGGTTATTAAGAATAAAACTATTCACCCCGCTGTATCTTTGCATGACCCCCCACGAGGCTCTTCCTGAGCTCGAGGTTCCTTATTTCACATTTCTCATCTATTATTGAACGCCAGATTGTTGAGTTCCTGATGATAGTCTTCCTGAATATTATTGAATCGCTGATGTCGGAGTTCTCTATGATGCAGTCCTCTCCTATATAAGCGAAGGGGCCTATGATGGAACGTCCAAGTATCCTGGCACCGCGTTTTATGACAACAGGGGGGATTATTTTTGAGTACGGACTAATCTGGATTTCCTCAATATGGCTTTCCTTTAATAACGTTCTGAGGGCCTCAAGATAGCTATCTGCTGAACCTATGTCGTACCAATACTCCGAAAAGCGATACGCTTTAACCGATTCACCCCTCTCAAGGAGCCACTGAACGAAATATCCTGGGGAGTCCCTGTTACCGTTGGATAGATATTCATCGAGTAACCCCATGATGGCCTTTGGAAAGACGTAAACGCCCGTGCTTATGAGGGTTGACTTTGGCCGGGCCGGCTTTTCTTCGAATGTGACGACTTTATCCCCCTCGAGGACGACCACGCCGTAACGCTTGGCGAGCTCAAAGTCACCCACGTCATAAACGGCTATGAGGGTCTCCCCCGTAAAGCGGTCAAGAAAATCCCTGAGAGAGAACGAGAAGAGGTTGTCCCCCGCTATGACAAGATAATCGTCGAGGCCGAGCTCCTCGACGGCCTTTTTCATCGCCCCGATGGTTCCAAGCTTCTCCTCCTCGTGGAGGGTATCCTCAACGATGAGTTCAACCCCGTATTCCTCAGCGACGGGCCTGAAATGGGACTCGAAGAACCTGTTCGTCGAGATGTACGTCGGGAGGTCGAGCTCTTTAACCTTCTCCATGATGTAATCGATTATTCTCCTCTCACCTACTGGGAGCAGAGCCTTCGGGTTGTCCTTCGTTATCGGCCAGAGACGAGTTGCATAGCCACCCGCCATGATGAGGACCTTCATACACTCACCTAAGAGGAAAGAGTACAAAACTACAAAAAACTTTTCTATGCGAATATTAAGCCCCCAAAGGTTTGTATTAAACAAAACTAACCAATACGATGACATAACTAATGGCCCTAACCAACTATCTCCCAAACCCTTCTCGCCACTATAAAGGCGAAGACTATGAGGAGCATGTAGGCTGAGTACTTGAGGGTCTCTTTTGTCGAGTTTGGAAGGTAAAAATCCCCCAGCTCAAGGACTATTAGAATGCCTATAAGGACCAGTGTGAGATAAACGGAGACGGAGGGAACGAGAACAGCACCAAGGAGAAGCCAGAGGGCAAAGAACACTATGATAAAATCCCTCACAGCCACCGTTCAATCCCCCCGAGCGGGCGAAGTTCTATCCTGAGGTGGTCGTTCCTGTGTTCCACGGATTCAACGGAGTACAGGGAGCGGGCCCCCAGGGCGACCGAGACCAGAACCGCCCCAACGGCAGGGTCAAAAATCGATGGTGCACAGGAATACCTCACGTAGACCTCAACCGAATCCTCAAGCTCGAAGACCTCACCACCGCCCGCCCCAAGGGTATTGAGGGCCGCGAGAACGGCCGAGGACGCGTAGCCAACTCCCACACCCGAAAGGTCACCGGCGTTCTCAGTTGCCATCTTCACGACTCCCCAGCCAGGAGGAGGACTCACAAGGAGGGAACCATCCTGGAGCAGGACGCCATTCCTGTCCAGTCTCCCGAGGCCTATTGGATGGTTGTCCCTCGGGGGGAACAGGATTCCTCCCTCGGGAAGGTTTTCATACGGTGGAATAACAACGGGCTTGCCGCGCGGGTTGGCATCTCTGAGGAGGCGCTCGAGAAAATCGCAGTAGGGAGAGCACAGGGGTGAAGAATCGCCCGTGTTCTCGTCGTAGAAGAGGGACAGGAGCACGATGCCCAGGATTAGTGATGCGATACCGAGGTTAACGTAGGCGGAATTCCCAGAACGACCACCTGCATACCAGAGAAGAAAGCCGAGCCCCATAAGAAAAAAGCCACCCCACCGCTTCATTTTAACCACTCGAAACGGATAAACTTAAAAGGTTTTTATATCTTATGGATGCGAGGGGCATGAGGAGATTACTAACAATAATCGTAGTCCTTCTAATCGTTGGTTCCGCCGTCCCCGCCCTCGGAAAGGGGGTGGAGAACCCTCAACCAAGGGACGGGTTCATCTACTCCTACTTCTCACAGGTAATAGTCAGGTGGGAGTACTCACTGCGCTACGCCCTCAGCGGCGAACCGTATTCAGTTCAGCTCGCCAACTTCACGCTTGGTGAACTCACGAAGATAAGAAACGAAGGTGAATACTACGAGAGCGTGGTCGTCCATTCGAGAGTTATGGACGTCCTTCCGCCGTTCTACGACTTCACCGAAAACCTTCTCGTCCTGGACAGGCTCATTCTGACGTTCCAGGAGAGCCGCGACCCCGCGGTGGCGAGGGCGATTACAACAACGGTGTCGAGGATGGAATCAGACCTCGAGAGGATTGAACTCATGAAGCTAAGGAACGGCACTAAGGTCCTAACGTTTAACGTCGACAGGGTGCGTTCCCTCCTCGAAAAGGCCAGGAAACTCGCATCAACGGTTACATCCACCGAAAACTTCACGGTGTGGGTCTCAAACGACCGTCCCTGGATTGGACAGGCCGTTACAATCAGCGGCTACTTCCCAGGAAACGGGTCGGTGTCGGTGGTCATAGAGGGGGCCAATCACAGCGCTGTCATCCCCCTGAAGACCGAAGATGGAACGTTCTCAACAACGTACAGGTTCCGGGGCGCCGGTACGTACAGGGTCTTTGCGACTGCGAAGGGTGAGACATCAAACGTCATCACGGTACTCGTCATAAAGATACCGGCGTATTTCGTCCTTGACGATATCTATCGGGGCGCAATAGGCGAGAACGTGACGGTAAAGGGAGTTCTAATGGACGCGTTCGGGAGGGCACTGGGGAACAGGACGGTCTACGCCAACGGAAGCCCAATCCAGACTAAAGCCGATGGAAGTTTCTCGTTTATAATAACCTCAAAAAAGGCGGGGAAAGTTCGGGTGACGCTCACGTTCGAGGGGGATGAAACGCACAGGGGTACGAGTAAGACCGTGACCGTTGAGTTCAGCAGGTACAGGCTTTCGGTGTTCCTGAGGGGCCCCTCAGAGGCCAAGAAGGGGGAAGAGCTGAGGTTCGAGGGGACGTTAAGCGCAAACCTCAGTGTCCCGCTCAGAGTATACCTCAACGGTGTCCCCTACTCGGAGGTCAAGGCGGAGAACGGGAGGTTCAACTTCACGCTGAGGGCAGAGAAAGAGGGCACGATGAAGGTCTTCGTCGAGTTCGGGGGAAACGAGCTATACTCGGCCGCGCGCTCGAACATCGTGACCGTCACGGTTACAGGAGGAGTCCCCTGGGCCAGATACATTGCACTCCTCGCAATAATCATTGCCCTGGGAGCACTGTACTTCACATGGGGGC
>Ga0256836_1000652_pt1 | contig 17547 bp, 22 predicted proteins | sample 4561380metaG_FD_185974 | JGI IMG/M metagenome (GOLD analysis project Ga0256836, IMG submission 185974) | Hydrothermal vent microbial communities from Guaymas Basin, Mexico - 4561-380 | ecosystem: Environmental > Aquatic > Marine > Hydrothermal vents | place: Mexico: Guaymas Basin | collected...
TGTGTTAAATCCTCTGCATTCCCTCCGTGACGATCAAATGCATCTTTTGCTCCCTCTACAAGTCTGTCCACTATAAAATGGTTCCATCTTGTACTTACTATGGCAATTTTTTTGCCATTTACTACTTTTAATTTACCTTCAATCAAATTCATTGTTTTCCTTTATTTTATGTCTTGGATTTTTTTAATTTTTTCTATCAGATTTTCTAATTCGTCTAATTTTACCATATTTGGACCGTCACTCAAAGCACTACTTGGATCAAAATGCGTTTCAAAGAAAAATCCATCTACACCCACGGCTGCTGCCGCACTTGCAAGGTATGGCACCATTGAACTGTCTCCGCCTGTCTTTCCGCCGAGTGCTCCAGGCATTTGCACAGAATGTGTTGCATCAAAAATTACCGGGGCGAATTCTCTCATTATTACCAGTGAACGCATATCAACAACGATATTGCCATACCCGAAAGAGCTGCCTCTCTCTGTCAGATACACACCATGCTTTTGCGAATTTTCATAACTCACCTCATCGCATCCTCGTGTTTTAAGTACTTTCATTACAGAATATCTCATATCGGGAGGATTAATAAACTGCCCTTTTTTAATGTTTACCTCTTTGTCTGTTTTTGCACAGGCTACCAGTAAGTCTGTCTGGCGACATAAAAATGCCGGAATCTGCAACATATCGACTACTTTTGCAACAGTTGCCACTTGCACAGTCTCATGCACATCCGTAACCACTTTATAACCAAAATCGTCTTTGACTTTTTGCAAAATCCGAAGCCCCTCATCCATACCAAGCCCGCGAAAAGAGTCCAGTGACGTTCTATTTGCTTTGTCAAAACTCGCTTTAAAATAAAAGTCTATTGCTGCATCTTCTTGATATTTTTCTAATGCTTTTGCTATTTTGAAAATATTTTCTTCACTCTCAATAACACAAGGACCTGCTAAAAGTTTCATAATATATCTGCCTTTAAAAAATATAGCTTATTATAGCTAAATGATTTTAATCTCTACTTATCACGTGCAACCATAATTCCTGCCACTATAATCAAAACTATCCCCAATATCGTTACAAGCGAAGGAAAAGCATCTCCCAAAAAAAGACCGACTATAATGGAAAAAAGTATGTTTGTGTAACTCACAGCACCAGCGATTCCGGCTTTTGTCTCTCCGTACGCTTTTGTCATAAGGACCTGCGAAATAGTAGCAAAAACACCCATTGCCAGAACATAAAACCAGACAATACCGTGAGGCATAACAAATTTTCCAAGCATAAAGTCAAGCTCGGGGAAATTGAAATATGGAGAAACTAAAAAGAGCACAACTGGACCGATTGTCCCTGTAAGCATAAATGAAAGTACAATGGCTCTCGTGTCATAATAACTCTTTAACTCCCGTACAGAAGTATATGCAAGTGCCGCTCCTACACCGCTGAAAATTCCAAGTAAATCATATTTTGAAAATCCTACACCACTGGGCTGTGTAATAAAAAGTATGCCTATAAAACCTATAAAAATTGCAATCCAGCCTTTATAGGAGAGTTTTTCACTCAAAAATAGCCAGGCAAAAATCGCCGTAAATATAGGCGATGTCTTTGAGTAAGTCATAGCATCGCCAAGTGGAATATGAGCAATATTATAAAAAAATGCCAGCAGTGCAACAAAACCCATAAAACCTCTAAAAAAGAGTAAAAAAGGCTTACCTCCCGGATGTTGCATCGGCTTTTTCAAAACAGCAATGCCTACCAATATGACACCGGCAATATTTCTAAAAAAAACAACTTCAAGCGAGCTCATGTGCTGACTTGCAAGTTTTGCAAAAGCACCCATTATGGCAAATGTAAAGCTTGCAATAAGCATATATTGCACGCCCTTGTTTAAATTTTTAAAACGTTTCATAAATGAAATTATAACCACTTAAGCTCTTTTTAGATAAATTAATAAAAAAGGTCAAAGAATGAATGAGTTTGAGTTAGGCAAATTTCAACCATACCTTTGAGTTTCTTTCAAATCTCGGTGTCTTGTTCCTGCTTTTTTCACTATTGTTAAGACTTTGGCCAGAAGAGGCACGCCATGAAAACTAATCAAAAATGGTATACAAAAAATATTCAAGATGTGGTTGCATTCTTTGACACTAATATTAAGACAGGTTTAGAGAGTGAAAAAGCCGAAGAAGCATTAAAAACGTACGGTTACAATGAACTTAAACGCATCAATAAAACACCTTGGTATATAATATTTTTACGTCAATTCACGGACGTTCTCATTCTTATACTCTTTGTTGCTGCTGGAATTTCAATAGCTATAGGTGAAATGGGTGATGCTATCACTATTTTAGTCATTATTGTGCTCAATGGCATTCTCGGTTTTATTCAAGAGTTCAAAGCCGAAAATGCTATTGAAGCGTTAAAAAAGATGCTGCATCCTACATGTAAAGTGTTAAGAGATGCAAAAGAACAGATTATTGATGCAAAACTACTTGTTCCCGGTGATATAGTCCTCCTTGAAATAGGTGACAGAATACCTGCTGATTTAAGACTTGTAGAGAATTTTAATTTAAAAGTAGATGAAGCATCTTTAACCGGAGAATCTGCTCCCGTATCAAAAAATACACAAAGCTTGAGAATAGATACACCTCTTGCCACGCAATCAAATATGGCGTGGATGGGAACATCCGTCGTTAATGGCGGAGGCACGGGAATAGTCGTTGAAACAGGAATGAATACACAATTTGGGAAGATTGCATCAATGACACAAAACGTTGAAACAGAACCCACTCCTTTACAAAAAAAACTGGCAATTTTAGGTAAAAAACTAGGCTTATACTCTGTCGGGATTTCTGTATTGGTAGCACTCATAGGATGGCTTCTTGGCAAAGATCTTCTTGAAATGTTTCTCACAGGTGTTGCTCTGGCTGTTGCCGTTGTCCCAGAAGGTTTACCTGCTGTTGTAACCATTACACTTGCCCTTGGCATCAAAGCAATGGCAAAGAAAAAAGCACTTTTAAGACGTCTACAAGCTGCTGAAACACTCGGAGCAGCCACAATAATATGTACAGACAAAACAGGAACACTGACACAAAACCAAATGACTGTAAAAAAGATTTGGCTTGCTTCTTCTAAAGAAATTGATGTCACAGGAAGCGGGTATGATCCTGCCGGTCATTTTGAAGTAGATGGAAAAAAATTTGACTATAAGCATGATCCAGATTTACTAATGCTTCTAAAAACTGCACTTATATGCAACCACGCAAAAGTACAAAAAAATGATTCTGAATGGGAAGCAATCGGAGAACCGACAGAAGCGGCATTAATCGTCGCTGCCTACAAAGCATGGCTTCATGATGATGCTACACGAAAAACTATCAGTGAGTTTTCATTTAATTCTATACGTAAACGCATGAGTGTTATAGTTCATGATAAAGATTCTGTAGTTGCTTATGTCAAGGGGGCTCCGGAGATAATTCTTGAGAGAAGCAGCAATTATTTCAAAAACGGCCAAATTGTTCCTTTAGATAATTCCCACAAAAAAGCGATAAAAAATGCCTACGAGACAATGGCTAAGCATGGTCTGCGAACATTAGCTATTGCTTTTAGGAAACTCCCTAGTGATACAACATTATCGCAAGAGAGTGTTGAGAATGAACTTACTATATTAGGTATAGTAGGTATTATTGATCCACCTCATGAAGAGGTGCCTGATGCTATAAAAATGGCGCAGACTGCCGGTATCAAAGTCATTATGATAACAGGTGATAATCCCGATACAGCACTGGCAATTGCCAATTCAATTGGTTTAAAAATCAAAAAAGCCATCACCTCTAATAATTTATTAAAAATGAGCGATGAAACTCTACAAAAAGAGCTCAATGGAACCGTCCTTTTTGCAAGAGCCAGACCCGAAGACAAACTCAGAATCGTAAAAATTCTCAAAAACACAAATGAAATAGTTGCCATGACCGGAGACGGCGTTAATGATGCTCCTGCCCTTAAAGAGGCCGACATCGGTATTGCAATGGGAAAAAAAGGCACCGATGTTGCCAAAAGTGCTTCGGATATGGTGCTGAGTGATGACAACTTTGCATCTATTATTAATGCGGTACGCGAAGGCAGACGCGAATATGACAATATTCAAAAATTTGTACTTTATCTTTTATCATCAAACAGTGGGGAAGTCATTGCAATTTTTATCAATCTATTAATAGGCGGACCGCTTATACTCATTCCTGTTCAAATACTTTGGATGAACTTAGTCACTGACGGTATGACAGCTGTTGCACTTGGCGTTGAACCGGCTGAAAAAGGGATTATGAAACGACCTCCAAGGGCAGTAGAAGAGCCTATTTTAGACCGATACGGCATCACGATGATTGCTCTGCTGGGCAGTTATATAGGGTTGGCTACCCTTTGGTTATTTCATTATTACATAGCAAAAGACCCGCAGGGAGGTGTTGTTCTTGCACAGACTGTTGCTTTTACAGGGATTATTATATTAGAAAAAGTAAATGTATTAAATTATCGTTCCACACGCGAACCAATGACAAAAATAGGTTTTTTTGCCAACAAGTGGCTTTTACTCGCGATTTTTTTTACAGTAAGCTTGCAGCTATGTGCAGTTTATGTACCATTTTTACAAAACGCACTTCATACTACAGCTATGGGTTGGAAAGACTGGGGAATAATTTTACTCGTTGCAATGCCGATATTTATACTCACTGAAATATATAAATGGATAAGATTTAAATAACGCGTATGATTTATAATGCTATTTACTTGTGCATAGTATAATCCTATTTATAATTATTATTAAGGATTTTTATGTCAAATATCATACTTTTTGCACTGCTTGGCGCTGTGTTTTACTACATTTTTAAAAGTTACTCCAAGTTCACAGCACAATATTCACAAGAGGCATTTAAAGATTTTTCTGTTTCCTATAAATCACTCAAAAACAGTGACTTAGGTCTTTTTGTCGCCCTTGTTGCCAAAGTGGCAAAGGCTGACGGGCATGTGGATGCCCTTGAAGCGCAGCTTATCGGCATTATGTTTGATGACATAGCGAAAGTATTTCCCGAGCCTCAAAAAACAAAAGAGATACTCAAACAAATTTTCAATGAAGAAAAAGAACATCTTGAGAACACGGAGCAAATCGCACACACACTCGCCCGAGCATTAAAACGCAATAAAGCCCAACAAGAACAATTTATGGGCTTTCTTATACAGTTGGCTTTTGCAGACGGTGAAGTCACCCAAAGCGAAGAAAATATTCTTGCTGCCATTGCCGAAGCATTTGAATTTAATCCAAACAAATACCATGCCATTTTTGACCAGTTTGAAGCAATGATGAAAAACGTGCATCCGCAGGCAACACTTGATGATGCTTATAAAGTTTTAGGCGTCAATAAAAATGATGATATGACAACCATTAAAAAAGCTTACAGAAAACTCGTACGACAGTACCATCCTGATATTATCAAATCACAGGGTAAAAGTGAAGAGTACATTAAAGAGGCAACCGCAAAAACACAAGAGATAAATCAGGCCTATGAAATGATAAAAAAAGCAAGAGGATAAAATATGAAATTTTCATTGCTATACTTATCTGTTTTTATAAACTTCTTAAATGCATCACAAAGCGGTTCTTTACTTTTTCACGGCAACTGTACTACCTGTCATTTTGAAACAAAAGCTGTTTCTGCTCCATCAATGATGGAAGTACGTAAAAGATATTTGAGTGCATTTCCCGAGAAAAAAGATTTTATAAAGCAGATGAGCCAATGGGTACAAAAACCGAGCGAAACGACTTCAATTATGCAAGATGCCATAGATAAATATGAACTGATGCCAAATCTTGCTTTTGAAAAAGAAGTTTTACGAGATATAGCTGAGTATATTTATGAAACAGACTTTACAAAACAACATGACGGACATTCACTTAAATAAGTACCTATCCAAAAAGAATACCAATTATCAGCGATAAGAAAATAGTTCTAGTGATAGGTAGATTTTTGAAGAACTAACTGGTTAATTCAAGAAAATCTAACGACACAATAGGAGTGTTTTCTTATCACCCGTAGGGAAACTCAAAAAAGCAACTACTGACTTCGTTAAAAACTCTTAAAGCTACCAGTAGCTTTTGCAAGTTTTTGCCTTGCATTAGTTACTTTTTTGAGTTTCTGATAGTTGGTATTCTTTTTGGATAGGTACTTAAAATCTTTCTCCCAAAAAAATTCTACCCAGACGTTTGCTTCATTTATCCAAAAATCTGGCTCGCATATTGAGCTTTTTTTATAAAAAAGCGCACAAGATTTAAATGCAACATGTGGAAAATTTTCCTTTAAATAGTTCATAATAAAGTCAAGTGTTTCTCCACTGTCTGCAATATCGTCCACAACAAGAACTTTTTCAACACCTTTTAAACTACATTCCCCAAAGAGTGACAGCTCTTCTCTTTTACATGTATTGTCATAAAGTTCCGTTCTTATACTTTGCACATCTCGAATATTTAAGCCTTCTGCCATACAATGTGCCAGAGTAAGCCCACCTCGTGCAACAGCGATTATTGCCTCTGCTTCAAAAGTTCTCACCTCTAAAATAAGTTTTCCTGTATCATTTCTAAAATTTTCATAAGAATAGTAGCGTTTCAATATTTTCCTTAGTATAGGTAAAGATTTATGATAGTATACTATATGCAACTTTAATAAAAAGGTACTGTTTATGACTAAAATAATTAAAAACATAATTACATTAACTCTCGTTGCAGCAGCAATCACAGGATGTAGCTCTAAAAAAGCCGAACCAAAAAAGAAAGAAATATATACGCCTACCTTTACATGTAAACAAGAAGGCGTAGCAGCTCCAAGATGGACTTGTATTCCTGAAGTGCCAGGGTATTATGCAGGTGTCGGTGTCGCTGAAAAAAGTGCGGCAGGTATTGCACATATGCGTCGAGTGGCTTTAATGAACGGTCGTTCTGATCTGGCACAACAGATAGAGAGTAAAATCAAAGACAAAATGGAAGGTTTTACAAGAGCTACCGGAAATGGTTCAGATGAAACAGTTGACAAAGTAACGACAGCCGTCACAAAACAGGTGGCAAAAGTTGATTTAAAAGATTCAAAAGCTATTGATATGTGGAACGCTCCATCGGGTGCAATTTATATGCTCGTTACTGTTCCCCAAGCAAATGTCAATAAAGAAGTAAAAAAAGTTTATAAAGAAACAGTAAATTCAAGCTTTAAAAATAATAATGCACTTTGGCAGCAGTTTCAATCAAAACAGGCTTTGGAGAATTTAGACAAAGAATTTCCAACTGAGTAAAATTTACTGTAAAGCTTAAAAGGCAAGGTTAAAACCTTGCTTCCGAAAAACATCAAAATTTCTCTTATTATTTAGCTATAATTTCAAAAATATTTTATAACTCTTTACAAGTTTACAAGGTTCACTCATGAAAAAAATCGCAATTATTGGCCGTCCAAATGTTGGAAAAAGCTCACTTTTTAATCGTTTAGTCAAAAAACGTGATGCAATCACATCTGACCTTGCCGGAACAACCCGTGATGTAAAACGGAAAACGGCTGTCATAATTGACAAAGAGGCTGAACTTTTAGACACAGGCGGACTCGATAAAGGCTGCGAACTCTTTGATAAAATCAAAGAAATGTCACTAAAAGCTGCATATAAAGCAGATATCATCCTTTTTATGGTTGACGGCAAAGGTCTTCCCGAAGAAGAAGATAAAAAACTTTTTTATGAACTTCAGACTATGGGTAAAGATATTGCATTGGTTGTCAATAAAATCGATAATGACAAGATGAAAGAAAAACTTTGGGAGTTTTATGAGTTTGGAACAGATGCCATATTTGGTATTTCTGTAGCACATAACAGAAACACTGTTGAGTTGCTTGACTGGATATATGACAAACTGCCTGAGAGTGACCTTGTAAAAGAGGAAGAAGACACTGTTCAAGTCGTTGAAGAAAAAGAAGAAGAACTCGATGATGAAGAATTTTTCTCACAATACGCTGAAGACGAAGAGGATGACGGTTATATTTACTGGGATGAAGAAGAAGTAGAAGACAACTCAATTTTTGCACAAAATGACCGTATCAAAGAGTTTGATGAAAACGATATAAACCACATTAAAATTGCTATTATTGGTCGCACCAATGTGGGAAAAAGTTCTCTGCTGAATGCACTTTTAGGCGAAGAACGTTCCGTTGTCAGCTCCGTTGCAGGCACAACGATTGACCCTATAGATGAAACTATAGTCTACAAAGATAAACAGCTTACTTTTGTTGACACGGCGGGGCTGCGCCGCCGCGGTAAAATTGTAGGTATTGAAAAATTTGCATTGATGCGTACAAAAGAGATGCTTGAAAATGCCAATATGGCACTTGTTGTTTTAGATGCAAGTGAACCGTTTTTGGATTTAGATGAAAAAATAGCAGGACTTGTCGATCAAAACAGACTTGCCTGTATCATAGTGCTCAATAAATGGGATATAGCCAAAAGAGAAGAGCACGATAAAATCATCAAAGAGGTTCGTGACAGGTTTAAGTTTTTAGCATATGCTCCTATCATCACTCTTTCTGCGAAAAGTCATCAAAGAGTTGATAAACTCCATGATATGATTTTAGAAATCAATGAAAACTATTCACAAAGAATTACCACATCGCAGCTTAATGAAGTAGTAGAGCGTGCACTTCGCCGTCATACTCTTCCAAGTATGCACGGGCAGGTTATTCGTATCTACTATGCAACGCAGTATGAAACACGACCACCGAAGATTGCCATAGTGATGAACAAGCCGAAAGGGCTGCATTTTACCTATAGGCGTTACCTCACAAATAAACTCCGTGAAGCATTTAATTTTACAGGAACACCGCTGCTTTTTAAAGCTAAAAAACGCGGAGACAAATAGATGAGCTATGCACTCGCTTTTACATTTTTACTTGGCGGGCTCGGGCTCACTGCTTTGAGCATTTATTTTTATAAAAAGATGAAAGAGGAAGAAGAGAAAAAAGCTTCCAAATAAGATGACAATAGGTCATCTTAAAAAGGTTTAAGTACGACCATTGCCACAATTACAAGCATTAAAATTGTAGGTATTTCATTATACATTCTAAAAAACTTTCCACTTTTACTGCATCTGTCTTCTAAAAGTTGTTTTCTGTAAATATTCATAGAATAAAAATCTATAATCAAAAAAAGTACAAATAAAAGCTTTACATGTAACCACGGAGCACTCATCCAGTTGCCAAGATAAATAAGTCCTGCACCACTCAATATGGTTGCCCACATGGATGGAACGCCTATATATTTAAACAACTTCATTTCCTGAATTTTTACTACTTTGACAAAACCTTCATTTGCAATATTTTCAGTATGATAAACAAAAAGTCTAGGCAAATAAAATAAAACTGCAAACCATGAAATGAAAGAAATTACATGAAACCATACTATCCAATTATACATCAACAAACACCTAAAAGTTTTTTTCTACATAAATACACTCATAGTTTGAACCACCGTGTTTTACATTGTGAATAGTACCAAAAATACCTGAACGATGCTTTAATAAAACACCAACATATGTTTCATTGAGTGCTTTATACTTAATAAGTTTTCCAAGGTCAAAATCAAGACTAACATCCAAATAATTTAAATAGTGTGAATTGTTATCATTATGAAGTTGTGCATCAATTTGTTCAATTTCCAAAATACGATTTGTATAAGAGACACCTTCACCCAAACCAAACCGCACTCTATTTTTCCAAAAATCAATATTATAATAAGCTTTTATATAAAGGTCTGCACCATATATATCATCTTGAATTGTTTCTTCATAATATGTCAATCCGCCTTTGAGATATAAATCTATCGGCCAGTCAAAGAGATCTTTCTTTAATAGATACCCTCCATCAAGATTGTAAGCTTTTAAATCATCTCTATATTGTCCAAAACTTCCCGTTGCTATATCAGCAGCAGAATATAATGTAGGTTTCCCCACGGCCATTCTCATTGAATAATTATTCTGTGCAGCAATCAGATTCAGCCCTAAAAGTAATAATAGTAATAATTTCATATATTCTCTTGCCTTATACGTCTATAGGTTCTAAATCTTTAATAGAAGGACCTTTATGATCTGTCACTTTGTCATGAAGACGACGAAGTGCTTTATTTGCACGGTCAATGGCAACATCAATAGCTGCATCTAAATCTTGATGATGTTCACTGATTATTATAGGAGCTGCATGAGCTACATGAATTTCAAATTCAACTAATACTCCACCTTTTTCAGGAGAAAGCATACAATTTACTCTTGTAATATCCAAAGAAAACTTTTTAAATTTTTCAACACCTTGCTCTATATGTGCCTTTTTCTCATCAGTTAGCGTTATATCTTTTGAACGAATTTGTACTATCATCCTCAATCCTTTAATGTAAAGCCATAAGGCTTAATTATATTTAACTATATAATAGCAAAATAAAGCTGAGATGGGTATAATACGCCTTAAAAAATCAGGAATATAAATAATGAGAGTTTTAACAGGTATTCAACCCTCAGGTGATTTACATATAGGAAACTATTTTGGCTCAATAAAACAGATGGTCGATGCGCAAAATAATAATGACACTTTTGCTTTCATAGCCAACTACCATGCACAGACAAGTGTTAAAGATGGCAAAAAACTCGCCGAACTTACAATGCAGTCAGCAACAGATTTTTTAGCGCTTGGCATTGATGCGCAAAAATCAACCTTTTGGGTACAGTCCGATGTCAAAGAAGTACTGGAACTTTACTGGGTACTTTCATCTTTCACGCCTATGGGACTGCTTGAGCGTGCACACAGTTATAAGGATAAAACTGCAAAAGGAATAGCCGCCAACCATTCGCTTTTTTCTTATCCTGTATTAATGGCAGCCGATATTTTGCTCTATCAACCCGATATTGTTCCTGTGGGAAAAGATCAGATTCAACATGTTGAAATTGCCCGGGATATTGCCATAAAATTTAATAATGAATACGGCGACATTTTTAAACTCCCAGAGTATAAAATAGAAGCAAATGTCGCAACAGTTCCCGGTACCGACGGACAAAAAATGTCAAAAAGTTACGGCAACACTGTCAATATATTTGGTGAAGAGAAAAAGCAGCTTAAAACCATTAAAAAAATCGTTACCGAAAATGTCCCGATGGAAGCACCAAAAGAGTATGAAAGCTGTAATGTTTACAATATGGCAAAACTCTTTTTAAATGAAAATGAGTGTCAAGAACTGCAAGAGAGATACAAGAGAGGCGGTGAAGGCCATGGGCACTTTAAACTTTACCTGCATGATATAATTTGGGAGTATTTCAAACCTTATAGAGAAAGAAGAGAATATTATGCAGCACATCAAGATGAAGTAAGGGATATACTTAAATTAGGTGCAGCAAAAGCACAAGAAGTGATACTGCCTATGATAGATAACATTCGGAGTTTAACAGGGATTAAATATTAGATTATTTTCATAAATTAAGTTATAATATTCATTAATAAAAATAATAGGACAATGAAATGCGTTTAATTTTACTAACTCTACTTTTACTCATGAACGTGGAGGCTAAATCTTTATTTAGCAATGATACACAAGCTCAAACAAGTAAATATGTTGATAATTTAAAAGATCTAATTATAGCAACACAAAAGACGAGAGGTTTAACAAACTCTTACTTAAACGGGAATACCGCGGCTATGCTTCTTGTTTATTCAAGCAGAGATGATATGAAAAAAGCAATAGGCAATATGGAAAGCTTCTCCCTTGCAGCAGATCCCGTTATAAACAACAGAGCAACTTCTATTTCTCAGACATTAATAAAACTCAATCGAAAAGCTTTCAAACGCAAACCTCAGGAAATTTTTGATGCCTATACAGAACAGATTGATGAAATACTTATGCTTGCACAAAGCGTCAATAAGCGAACTGCAAAAGATTTGACTCCTTTTGGAAAAGAGATTTCTGCTACTATGATGGAAGTTATGCTTCCTATGACTGAATACACAGGACGCTTGAGAGGTTTTGGAGCAGGTTTGGCAGCAAAAGGAAAAGCTACAAAAAAAGATCTTGAAAAAATCGCATCTTTAAGTTATCAGTTAAAATCTTTAAATCAAAAACTACAAAAGCAGATGTCCACTATTGCAACAAAATACCCCGACAAATTGCCTGCAAATATTCAAAAAGAGTTAGCTTCGCTGGATATGGATGTAAAAGCATATGCTTCTTATGCCCAAAAACACTTTACAAAAGATCCAAAAAATATTGACCCTGACACATATTTTGAGCGTGGAACAAAACTGATTTCTACAATAATTCAAGTATATAACAGTGCCAATCAAGCTGTTTTAGAAGATTCTAAAGGATGGTTCTAAAAACCATCCTTTTAGGAGGAGAAGTGCTTATTTTTGTTTATCAAGCCAGACCATAAGCCCTTTTTGTGCATGTAGTCTGTTTTCTGCCTCACTAAATACTATATCAGCATTATCTTCAAGTAACTCTTCGCTTACTTCCTGACCGCGATATGCCGGAAGACAATGCAATAACTTCGCCTTTTTATCGGCAAGGCACATCATTAAACCATCTACCATAAACCCTTTGAAATCTTTGATGCGCTGTTCTTTTTCATCTTCTTGTCCCATAGAAGCCCAGGTGTCTGTTGTCACAATTGTAGCACCACGTATTGCCTCTTTTGGGTCTGTCATTACTTTTATAAGGGCACCACTCTCTTTTGCCATATCAAGTGCATCACGTAAAACGGCTTCATCAACTTCATAACCCTTTGGTGTCGCAATGCGAAGTTCAAAGCCAAGTTTTGCCGCAAGCATTAACCAAGAGTTCGTCATATTATTGCCATCACCGACATAGGCTACAACAGCATTCTCAGCCAAACCAAACTCTATCATAGTCATATAATCAGCCAAGAGCTGTACCGGATGGTAAGAGTCTGTTAAACCATTGATAACAGGTACTTTAGAATACGAAGCAAACTCTTCTATCATGGAGTGCTCGAATGTTCGGATCATCACCATGTCACACATACTAGAAATTACTCGTGCCGTATCTTTGACTGGTTCACCACGTCCCAAGTGAATATCACGATTTGAAAGGAAAAGTGCATGCCCTCCGAGTTGAAACATACCAGTTTCAAAGCTCACACGCGTTCTTGTTGAACTTTTTTCAAATATCATAGCAAGTGTCTGCATTTGTAGCTCTTTTTTATAAATACCGGCTTTTAAATCTTTTTTTATTTGTAGTCCGATATTTATAATCTCTAAAATCTCTTCTTTGCTAAAATCTTTGAGTGTTAAAAAATGTCTCACAATATATTCCTAATTTTTATTTATGGGCTATTTTAATATACTTTTCTTTAAATTAGCTATTTTTTAGCAATTTGGCAACTTCTTTTGCATGATATGAGATGATTATATCTGCACCTGCTCGTTTAAATGCTATCATCGTTTCCATCACGACCCGTTCATAATCTATCAAATCGTTCATACCCGCAATTTTTAACATTGCATACTCACCGCTCACATTATACACAGCCATAGGCAGTGAGGTATTATCTTTTATCTCTCGCACAATGTCTAAATAAGCAAGTGCCGGTTTTACCATTAAAATATCAGCACCCTGTTCTTCATCACTTATACTCTCCGCAATCGCTTCGCGACGGTTTGCCGGGTCCATTTGGTATGATGCACGATCGCCAAAACTAGGAGTTGATTCAGCCACATCACGAAACGGTCCATAGTACCCGCTTGCAAATTTTGTAGAGTAGGACATAATAGGCAGATCTTTATACCCTGCTCTGTCAAGTGACGTGCGCAGTGTTTGTATAATCCCATCCATCATACCCGAAGGCGCTATCATATCGGCTCCGGCTTTTGCATGAATAATTGCCTGTTGCCCGGAAATTTCCAGGGTTGCATCATTATCAACCGTTTCATGTACCTCATCAATAATGCCACAATGTCCATGATCGGTATACTCGCAAAAACACAAATCTGTCACGACAAACATATCGGGATGTGCTTTTTTTATTGCTCTTACCGCTGAAGCAATAATGCCGTGTTCACACAAAGCATCACTGCCTATAGAATCTTTTACATCAGGAATACCAAAAAGAATAATAGAGTAAATTCCCAACTCTTTTAATTCTTGACACTCTTTTACAGCCACATCTATACTCATTTGATATACGCCCGGCATTGAAGCCACTTCTGTTTTAATATTCTCACCACTGCGAACAAAAAGTGGGTAAATAAAATCATCTACACTCACATGTGTCTCTCTTACCAGTGCACGAAGATGCTTATTTAAACGGGTTCTACGAAATCTTTGAAACATTTTAAACCTTTTTTTTGCTATAATAATTCTTACTAAAATATTTTACCCTTTTAAAGATTAAATAATGAATATAAAAATTTCCGACATAGCAAACTTACCTTCACGTTTTGGTGATTTTAAAGTACAAGCCTTCAAACAAGGGCAAAAAGAACATCTTGTAATTGCGGCGAAAGAATTAGCCGAAGTGCCCATAGTGCGCGTTCATTCTGAATGTCTTACGGGTGATGCCATCGGCAGTTTAAAATGCGACTGTCGTGACCAGCTGGAATATGGACTCAAAATGGCAGATGAAACAGGCGGTATAGTCATCTACCTGCGACAAGAAGGGCGTGACATTGGTCTTTTAAACAAAATAAATGCCTATGCCCTCCAAGATAAAGGACTCAACACAGTAGAAGCCAACCATCAACTTGGTTTTGCTGCTGATGAGAGAACTTATGAAGCTGTTACCTTTATTCTCAATCACTACAATATTAAAAAAATAAAACTGCTTACGAATAATCCGGACAAAATAAACTCTATCAGCGGCGTTGAAATCGTTGAGCGAATTCCTATCATTATGCAACCAAACAAACACAATGCCGGCTATCTGGATGTCAAACGCGATGAGATGGGACATCTCTTATAAAAATTAATGAAATTTTGATACACTGAGTGCCTGAACTCTTCTTTGGCTTGCATCAAGCACTCTGAGTAAATCTTTTGTAATATGTTCAAGCTCTTTATAATAGACTTTAGATCTTTCAAGCTCTAAATCATTAATTTTATGTATCCCAAAAAATTTTGAAAAAAATCCCTCATCCTTTTCATGCATAAAAATAGCATGAATTTTAGCATATTGTATATGCCAAGCTTCATGTATCATATCTAGATTTTCATAAAACTGAACCCCTAAAATATTTTTCACTCTCTCTTTATCACCATAGAGCCACTGGCCAAATTCGCACTTCATTTTAGAAACAGATGTTAAGTTATCAACATGTTTACCCTCAATCAAAGACTCTACTTTAGCCATTTGTTTTATATGTGCCTCTCGGGCATGTTCAATTGCATTAATTGTTTCTTGTTTATTCATATCATTTAACCTTATAAAGTACTTTATATTATTACATAAAATTTCTAAGTTTACGCATCCATTTAAGAAAAATCATTATATAATCTTAAAAATTAAAAAAAGGAATCTAAATTGAAACATCCAGAACCAATTAATAATGAAATAAAATTAAATCCAAAAAAATATATAGTTTCAAAAACAGATCCCAAAGGGATAATCGAATACGGCAATGATTATTTTGTAGAAATCTCAGGATACAAAGAAGCTGAACTCATTGGAAAACCTCATAGTATTGTGCGACATCCAGACATGCCAAAAATTGTATTCAAAATGATGTGGGACAGAATCAATGAGGCAAAAAATATTATAGCCGTCGTAAAAAACCTTGCTAAAGATGGCAGTTATTATTGGGTAATTACCGAGTTTGAACCAAAAATAGATCCAATTACAAATAAAATTATTTCACATACCGCTTTTAGAAAAGCTGCTCCGCAAAAAGCAGTAAATACGATGGCACCAATTTATGAAAAATTACTTGAAATTGAAAAAGACGGTGGCATGGAAGCAAGTGAAAAATATCTCCGAGGCTTTTTTGAAGAAAAGAAAATCAGTTATGATGATTTTATTGATGAGCTCATAGGCAATAAAGGCTTGTTTAAAATTTTCTTTAGTGCTATGAAAAAGCTCTTTTCATAAAAGCTCTTTATTCAAATTTACATTCAATTAAATGAAATTCAGATAAAATATCTTTTACAAAGGATATTTTATTGGATTTAAAAACAACACTCGCTAGTGAAAAGATAGATTTACCAAATGATTTTTTTCAGAAAGTGCAAAAATATAAAGAACATCTCTTTAAGTGGAATAAAATTCACAACCTGACAGGTGCTAAAACTGAGCAGACTTTAAATGAATTCATTTATGACGCCGTATTTCCCGTTAGTTTTTTACCAAAAGTAGACTCTCTTATGGATATTGGAACAGGAGCAGGCTTTCCGGGAATGATTTTAGCATTTGCACTGCCTGAAACTAAAGTCACACTGGTAGAACCTTTAACAAAACGGGCAAGTTTTTTACAGTTTATCAAAGCCGATTTGGAACTTAAAAACGTCAACGTTGTTAAAAAGCGGGTTGAAGATATGAAAGCGCAAGTATTTGAGCTTATTACATCCCGTGCCGTAACCGATACAAAAATGCTTTTAAACTTAAGTAAAAATTTTCGAGATGAACACTCAAAACTGCTTTTTTATAAAGGCGAAAAAGTTTTTGAAGAAATAGATATAAATCTCGACATGCAACATAAAATTATAGAAACAAAAAACAGACACTATTTACTTCTAGGAGAAGATTTATGATACTAAAACTACTTATAATTGTCGGCGTCATTGCTGCTGTTTACTTCCTCTTTTTTAAAACAAAACCGGAGGCAAAAGTCTCAAAAAAAAGTGCAAAAAAAGAGTCTAAAAAACTTGATGCCGATGAAATGGTTGAGTGTGCAACCTGCGGTGTTTATGCGGAAGTTGAAGAGTGTATTCTCAGTAACGGAAAGTACTATTGTTCTCGTGAATGTCTTGCAAAGGCAGAATAATGCTCTTTTTCGGTCATAGATTTATTAAAAGTGAAAAATTTTATCATGTATTTGATATAGATACTATTCTTCAAACACCGCCTTCTTCAATTATTTACTTAGAGTTTAATGAAAAAAACCTTGATATTATTGAGTACCTTAACAAAAATAGTATAAAATTTACACTAAAAGTCAAAAATATAACAGAGTTAATGTATGCATCTGCTTTAGAAGCCGACTTTATACACGTAGAACAAAAACTTGCAAAAACAGCACAAAAAATTGCTGAAAACTATCTATTTGACGCGAAAATCTTAATACATATAGACAAAGAAGAGGAGATAGAGGAGGTAGCACTTTTAGGCATAGACGGTGTTATTTTTGCAGAGGCGATTGTAAAGATTTCCTAAATAATCGTTCTTGGAATCTTTTCTTTTAAAGATGTTAAAACTTCATAACTGATAGTATCTGCAAATTCTGCTGCTTCTCTTGCATCATTCAATACTAACAACTCCTTTTCTTCACAAAGAAAAGAGGAATT
>Ga0256836_1000654_pt1 | contig 17516 bp, 23 predicted proteins | sample 4561380metaG_FD_185974 | JGI IMG/M metagenome (GOLD analysis project Ga0256836, IMG submission 185974) | Hydrothermal vent microbial communities from Guaymas Basin, Mexico - 4561-380 | ecosystem: Environmental > Aquatic > Marine > Hydrothermal vents | place: Mexico: Guaymas Basin | collected...
TTTCAAATTCTTCATAAAGATATCTTAATAATTCAGGTAAAAATAATTTTTCAATTGCTTCTTTATGTAAACCTACTGCATAAGGTTTTAATGCTGGATTAGGAATAACAACAGCTCTTTGTGAAAATTCTACAGTTTTTCCTGTGAGAGCTTCACGAATATAACTTTCTTTTTTTTCGAAATTTGTCTCAGATATTTTATCATAAATTTCTTGAATTTTTTCTTGGTATTTATAAACAGTATATCCAAATAATTGTGAATTTTCTTGGAATAAATTATCGGATACATTTTTTTTACTTGTGAGTAATTTAATATATAATTTAGTAATTGCATGAGGCATAAATTTTTGAGCATTAATAGGTACAATCGGTCTAGAGTTTGGAGGTATAACCGGAATTTCATTTAGAAATATATAATTAATAATTTCTTTTCTAAATATTCTATTTTCAATAATTTCTTTATGGTTTTCTAATAAATATTCAAATAATTTTTTAAGAGTAGTAATATCAAATACTTCAAAATCTATAATTCTTTCTACTATTTCGCCCTCTTGATTTTTTTTAAGTTTACTTTGTCTTACTAATTTTTCTTTGTCTAATGAATAAAAATATGGATTAACTCTATTTTCATTGAACATAGATTTTTTAAGTAAATTTTTTATAGGAGATACTCCAAAGATTTCATTAAGGTTTCCAATGAAATCTGGATTAATAACATATATACCTTGTGGTAACGCTATTTTTGCAAATTGAATTGAACGAAGCTCATTTGTGTCACATAGAACTCCACATTCAGAACATCTTTTTCCAGCATTTATTTTTCCAAATAATTTTCCACATTGACATCTATAATTTTCGACCGGACCAAAGATTTGCTCAGAATAAGGCCCTTCTGGATGAAACTTTTGATTTTTAACATTGCTATAAATTGCTGGATTTGTAACTTCTGGAAAAGAACTTAAATTTTCATAAATTTCAAAATTAAATTTTATCATTTCGCCTCCTTTTATAGATTTAAATTATATTAAATTTTAAATGTAAAGTCAAGGGATTTTAAATATTTCTTGATAAAATAAAATGTGCTACTGTAGCTAAATGTTTACACATTCTTATTTCATGGCAATTTGGATTTGTCTTTTGTGGAGGCTGTAAAAGAAAAGCCGGTTCCATAATCAATGCATCATTTATATACCAACAATAAGCTTGTCTATATCGGAAATCATGACAATCACAATATCCTTTAATTTTTGAATTCGGACGCAATTTTTCTGTATCACAAATTATTTTTACTGTATAAACCTGCGGCGCCGGTTTCGTGGTAGCATGGATACTTATAACTGATGCTTGATATCTATGAGGTTCTTTTACTAATTTTAAAATTTTAATATCATCTCTTGGTGGTCTAATAACATCGGATAATGGTAACATTTTAATCCTTTACAAAAAAAATTAGTTTAAATAATTTCAAAAGTTTTCTAAAAAAAATTTAAAATAAAAGACAAAAAAAGAAGCCCTATGGGTCTCGGTTATCTATCCCTACTCCAGCTGAGGTCCGTTCGTTCCCTACTTGGACCCCAGCTGGGTAGGGACGATAACGTCCACCCATAAGGCATATTTAGCTCGTTAGAGCTAAAAATTGTCTTTTGTTACTAATATTTCAATGATTTTTTTATCACTTCTAAAAACTTAAAATTAAATAAATGGATAAATTGTTTCATCAATATTGACATCTATCTTATCCGATTGTACTAAATTAACTTTATAATTTTTTATTCTTTTAATTTTATGATTAATTAATTTAATCATATGATCTTCTAATGATTTAGATGGTTCAATATTAGTTTCAAAATTGCGTGAGATATAATCTATAAAATTTATAGACTTAATAAAGCCTTGTTTTCTCCATTGTTGTAGATACTGAATATCAATAAAAAAATTTGATTTATCTTTGAAAAATTCTAAAGATAAATCTCTTAATTTAGAATTTTCTCTAAATAGAAGACAATCAAATTGTTTTGAAAACATTGGAGAAAATAATTCTGTCATTGCAATGAATTCTTCTGGAGTAACATTAATAAAATCAAACATAGCATTAAGAGATTTTCTTCCGATATATAAAAGAGCTCTAAAATAACTAAATTTGAGATCGATATTTCCAGTTATTTCTATTCGGCGATTTGGTAAACAGAAATTTTTATTTACAAATTTTTTTAGATATTTAATAAATAATTCTAAATTAATCATATCATCATGAAAATGATTTAAAACATTTGTATCATAGAAATTTATTGGAATATGATAAATTTTTCTATTTTTAAAAGATTTATGAATTTTATCATTATAATATGAAAGTGAATCTGAAAAAGCTCTAAGACCAAATAAATATCCATAATCTGAAAAATATGTTTTATAAAAATTTGCGATAACTTTATAATAATCTTTATTAAATATTGAATTAACTCCAATATAATATAATTTTATACCTCCCAATTCCATGTAGGAATAGAGATTTGTCTTTGAATAAATTGTATGTTCTGTATCAATAATAGTTGGTTGTTGTAAAGCTAAAGAGTGAATATTTTTATTTGTATAAAAATCAGATTTAAAAAGTTCTTGATTTTTATTTTTAATTATAAATTCCGCATATCCAAATACTCCAAGTTCTCCTATTTTTAATTTATTAAGAGTATTTTCTTTATCTGATACAGAAAATGGATATAAAACAGAAACATATGGATAAAGTGTACCTTTATCATATTTAATTTCTAATTTATCAGTTCCATAAATTAAAGGAGAACTTATAAATTCTTGAGCAAAATAATATAATTTTTTACTTTGATCTTTAATAAATTTTTTATAATCAACTTCTTCAATTTCTTGGATATAAGGTTCAAAATTTTTTACTTCTTTTTTTGAAACAATTTCGTTTAAAGAACGTAATTTAAAAAATTTCTCTAAATGATTTTTTAAATCAGAGAAAAATGAAAAATTAAAGTTATTTTCAACAAGGAATGATAATAATTTTTCTAAATTTTCTATTTCGTTTTCTGGAATATAATGGTTTAAAAGATTTTCTATTTTAGTAAAAAATTCTTTAAAATCAATAACATTATTAGAATTAAATTCTAAATTATGATACTCTTCAAAAACTTTAATGAATTCTTTAAAAGCTTCATTTTTGATTATCTTTCTTTTATTTAATGCAATAGATAATATCAATAAATTAAAATACAAATAATCATTTGATTTTTTTTGTAATTCATTAATATCTTTAAAATATTCTGTAATTGATTTTATTTTTTCAAAAAGTATATCCGGATTTTTAATTTTTTCTTTTATATTAGAAATGTTTCTTTTTAAAAGTTTTTTAAATTCAGTAATTTTTAATTTTTCATCTAGATCATATAATTCAAATGATTCCGGTACAAAATTCATAAAATAAGTATCATTAATTTTTGCATTCGTAGAAAGGAAATTGTAAGTATGACCAGTTGTTGAAGCTTTATGTAATGATTTTCTTTTTAAAAGAAATTTCAAATCATTAGATGGTATATCAAATACATATGGATAAAAATTATTCATAATTTTATTGATTATTTTGCCATTAGATATTTCAATATCAAAATGATTTTGAACACTGTTTAAGAAAGCTCCATTTATCAAACTTCCATTTATAATATGATTCGTTTCGTTAAAATCTAAAATAGCATCACAATAATATTCAGAATAATCATTATATTCATTATAAACATCTATTTCGCTTGGTTTTTTAAAAACAACAGAATTTTTTAAAAGTTCTTGATTGATTTTTAAGTTACTTTCTGCACTCATTTTTTCTGAATATAAAAATTCAAATGCAGGATTTGAAATAATAAATGGTAATTGATAATCGAATTGTTTATAAATTTGATTTGAAAAAGCAAATGATATTTCTGGAGTGAAGTACTCATCGGTAAATTGATTTGAAACATATTGTCTAAATGGTAATTTATTTAAATTAGAATCAATATTTGATACAAATGTTAATGATGGTAAGAGTTTTGATTTATTAGAAAAATCAGCATATATTTCATTAATTTTTTCTTTATCAAATATATCAAATGATTTCTTCATAATAAAATCTAATAATGGAGAGTTTAAAATCAATCCATTTGCAATTTCATGCAATATATTTTTAATAAATTTTAATAAAAAAAGTCGAGTACTTGAAAGATTTGTTTTTAGAGCACTTGGTTGATAAAACAATTCAATTAACCCTTTAAAATTTTTATCATTTTCAAATATTGAATCATCTCTTAATATTTTTTCAAATAGATGAAATAATTTATTTTGATTTAAATAATTTTTTTCAAACTTATCTATTTCGTTTTTAAATGATTTTAATATTTGAATTTCAATATCAGAAAAATCATTTTTCAAAAGTTTTTCAAAATAAAACTCTCTTTCTTCTTTATTTTTTGAGAATAGAAATTTAAATAAGTCATTATCTGGAATAATTTTAGTTTCAAATATTGCCATGTATTTATACTTAAAATTATTTAATACTCTTGGATAAGAAATACTGTTAAATAAATCAAATTTTATTTTAGCTTTTAAAACCGGAACTTGGTTTTCTTTATTTTCAGATATAAAAAATTCATCAATGTCAATTAAATTTTCTTTTTTTTTAAAATCATCTATTGTATTAAAAATTTTTAGTAATTTATTAATTATATTTTTCATTTTTGGATAAGAATTAAGTCTTTCGACTTCTGCTTCAGAATGATAAGGAAATTCAATTTTATTGAAAAATAATTTATTTTTTATTTCATTTATATCTAAAAAAGTTAATGGGTGATCAATAAAAGAATAATCTTCTCTATTTTTAACCATATAAAATTCTTTATAAATTTTTATATGACCTCTTGATCTTTTTGATGAATGAAGTATTGCTCTTGGAACAGCTTCATTGTGATGAATAATTGTAAAATTCTCATCTAATGGACGAGTTTTTTTCCTTTGAAAAGTTCTAGATTGATTGTATCCTTTTGCTTGTAAAATAGAATTTAAATTTTGTATGCCATATAAATATAAATCATTTAAATAGATATAATCATCTAGTTTTGGATATTTTTTTTCCATGATTCCTCCTTTTATTTTTTTATATTTTTTTAATAAATGAGAAAAATTTAAATTTTTCTCATTAGAATAAATAATTTTTGAAAAAGAGCTTTTTTAGAGTCATCTAAAAAAGCTTCAAAATATGGATAAAAATATTCATATTTTTCTTTTGGATTAATATAATTAATTGCTTTGATTATATCATTTTCTCTTTTTACAAAAATATCAAAATCTTTAATTTGACCCTGTAATTCTATATCAGAAAAAGTAGTATCAAAAATTAAATCAAATAATTTTTTTTGGTTTTTCGGTATTTTTAAATAAAAATTTTCTGGTATTTGATTTATGTTAAAATTAAGTTCTTTTAATATACTTTGTATTTCTTTATAGATTTCCACTTTTGCCTCCTATGATAAATAATTTTGAATCAATTTGAGAGCTTTCTCAATTTTTTCATCTGTTAACTCTGAGTTATCTTTATTATCTTTTAATTTTTCTTTTAATTCTTCTTTGATTTTTTCAAGTAATTTTTTATCATCTGTTTCTGAAACATCTTTTAAATCTTGAGCAGATTTAAATTTTTTAAAAAATGAAAAAGTTTCTTTTTTTAATTCTTTTTGAATTTCCAATTCTTTTATATCGAAAGCTTCTGTGTATTTTTTATAAGGAATTTCGATATGTTTATATCGAATTTCTTTATTATTTATAATTAATTCAATCATTTCAGGTTTATGTAAATCAAATTCTGTTTCGTAATCGCGGACGACGCGCCATAAATTCCAAGGATTAATAAAAAGAATATCATTGAAATATTGCGTCTCATATCCCTTGTGATAATGCCCGCAAATCACTCCGACTATATTATTTTGCTTGCAAAACTCACTTAGCTCAGTATAAGTGAAATCAGTAAATTGTATTTCATTTGGAGTAATATTTTGATGTAGAACTAAAAAAGCTTTTTTAGATAAATTTAGCTTTTTTAGATCATTTTCAATTTTTACTAAGAATTCTTTTTTTGTATTTGTATCTGGAATAAAATGATAATCATATCCAATAAAAATAGAATTATCGAATTCTAAAATTCCAAAATGATTAATATAATTTTCTTTGACAAGTTCGTCGAAAGGCGATTCTTTAAAAGACTTTCTACCATCTATCATATCATGATTTCCAGCAATGCTAAAAAGTTCTAGATTAGATTCTTTATATTTTTTAATTATTTTTTTATTTTTCACAAATTGCTTAAAACTCCATTGTTTTTGCTTATCAAAAATATCACCTGTAAAAATAATGTTTTTAATTCTATTTTCTAAAGCATACTTAATAATAAAATTATGCTTATTTTCCATATCTTTTTCCCAACCAGGTTTTCGAATATTATCCCGAAAACCAAGTCTAAGATGTGGATCTTTAATTATTAAAAATTTATCAATTGAATTATTTAAATTATTAACCATTTATTTCCTTTCTTTTATTTCTTTTATTGATTACTTTTTTGATAAAAAATAAGCTTTAAAGCTTATTTTTTTAAATTTAGTATTGCTTCGAATTCTTTTTTTAAATTATTTTTTTTAAATTTTTCATAAAGAGTATTTAACGCAAGAAATACATAAGTAGATTTATTTCCAAATTTTTCAGAATATGTAAGATTATTAAAACCTTTGGTGAGGAAGATATATCCTAAGAATTTATTTACCTCATAATAATATAATTCTTTTTTTTTATACGCCTTTAAAATAATTTCTTGAATATCTGGATCATCTATTTTTTTTATTTCTTCATTTAGATTTGCAAGAATAAAATAAAATAATTTTTTAAAATCATTTTGTGATAATAAAATCAACAAACTCGGAAACAAATTAGTATTCCACAATTGTTTATTTTTAAAAAAATCTATTGTTTCATCATTTAACATATTATATTTTTCTAGAACTTCATAGATTTTTTTTAATTCATCTACATTAAATGTAAATTCAATTTCATCAAATATAATAGTATAATTTTCATTTTTATTAATTTTTTCAATTATATTTTTTATATCTTTAATTTTGATTTTTTTTAAAATATCATTAACTATAGAAAATTTATATCTTAACTTGTCTTGCTGAGAAACTTTTTCATTAAATTCTTTAAAATTTTCTAACATTTTATTTAATTCATCTTGACTAAGCTCTTTATCTTTAACCATTTCCCTTAAAGTATTTTTTAATTCCAAAATAGATTGATTTTTAATGATCTCAAATTTTGTATCATCAATTTTTGAAATAATAATATCAACTATTTTAAAATAGTCTTTTAAGAATTCTTCAATTTTTTCAGCATTTTTATCTCCAACGATTTCATTGAATTTTAAACTATAAAGATTTGCTATAACCATGTATTCCTCCTTTTATTTTTTTAGTATTTTTTTAGTATTTTTTTAGTATTTTTTTAGTATTTGATTTATATGATTTGAGTTTCAATTTTTATCTTTTCGGAATTTTTATTACTATTACAAATAAATGACTTTAAAATTTTTAATAGAACACTAATAAATTCATTATCAAATTTTTTAAAAGTTTCATATATTTCTGGCATATTATAATAACTATCAATATGTTCTTTAATTCCAAACCATTTGAAAAAAGTACTAAAAATTAAATTTATTTTTTTATTCATAAAATAAATTTCATATTTTTGAACAGAATCATAAGTATTTATTAATATTTCTTCTAAATATAGATTTAAAAGAAATTCTAAAATTGATTCACTTTGATAAAAAATCATTTTAATATTTCTTAAATTATTCAAAATCTTTTCAGATGGATATTCATCTTGAAGATTTGAAAAATCATGAATAAACTCTTCAAATTTTCCGGTCTTTTTCATTTCGTGAAAAAGACCTCGGATAAAAGTATTAAATTCTATTAATTCATTTATATCTCTATTGATTTTTTTTTCCAATTTTATTATAGCTTCTTTATCATTTTTTGGAAAAGAGCACTTTTTTATAAAGTGCTCTGTTAATTCATGGATAATATATTTTTTATTTTCTATAATAATTTTATTTAAATTTACAATCATTATTTCTCCTTAATCTAAGTTTGAATAATTATATAAAATAATAGTAGAAATTAAGACATCGAATTCTTCTTTTATAATTTTAGTAAGCAGAGCTTCGATAATCTCTGCTTTAAATAATTTTTTTTCTTTTTCAGATTTCATCTTTTTAAGCTCTTGTTCTAAGAAAAATGTTTTTTCTTTTGTGTTTTCAAGTTTATCTTTATTTGAAAAACTAAAAATATTCAAAAAGCCTTGATCTGAATCCAGAATTTCTTTAAATAATAAAAATAGTTTTTCTTTTTCATTGAAAAAATCTTTTTGAATTTCCTCAATTATATCCGAAACAATCAAATACATAATGAGATAATCTAAATCTTTATCAAATTCTAAAATTTTTTCTTTCGCTATTAATTTTAAATCAGTAAATTGAGTATCAATAATTTTTCTAATTTCTTTCATTTTTTTTGATTCTTCCATTTCTAAAGTTTTATAAATAAAATCAGCAAAAATTATATATTTTTCTAATTTGCTTAAATTTATCATTTTTATAAATTTATCCTGAACTATTTTTTTAAAAATTTTTAATTTACTTTTGAATTTAATTAAATCAAATCCTTCCAAAATTTTTTCAGGATTTGAATGCGATAAATCAAAATTAATATTTTCAAAATTAATCAAATAATCTTTATTAGTTTCATATTCGTACGGATCTATTGTAGATAGATCCATTAAAAGTGTTTCTTTATTTATTTTTTTTATTTCTTGATTAAACATAATTCCTCCTTTTTGATTTTTTTAATTATAATATATTTTTTAAAAAAGATAAAGAAAGCTTTAAAAAGAGCTTTAAACTGATTTTTTTTGAATTAATTTTTTTTTGGCATTTAAATATTCTCTTTCGAGAAACTCTTTAAATGCCCAAAATTTTTCAGGTTCAACTTTGAGCTCTCTTGGAGCTCCACCGACCGAGATTCTACCTCCTGCTGTGGAGCCAAAGAATCTTTGAAGTGGTTCAATGACTCCTTTTTCTCCAAAAAACTTTTTAGCAATTTCTTCGTTGTAAGCTGCAAGTATTACAGCTTTATTTTTATCTATATATATTAAATTTAAAGGCTTTGTTTCTCCATCAACAGTGTAAGCGCTAATTGGATTATAATCATCGCTTACAAAAATATTCATGAATTCAGTTTTTTCTACAAGAGCTTCTCTTGCTTTATTATTTCTTTCCTCGAGCCATTCATCAATTTTTCTTTTTTCAATTTCAGTTGGCCCATCGATGATATAATCCTTAATTCTTAATAAAGTTTTATGAACGATTTTACTTACATCTTCGTAGTCTTTTTCAACTTCAATTTTTTTTAAATATTTATTTGCAATCATTCCTACACCCAAATATCTATATTTGATATTTGGATGCAATTCTGGTAAAATTTTTTCTTCAATATAGTGAAAACCTTTTAAATCGGAAATCGCTACAAGTTCTGCTACTTTAGTAGCAATTTCAGTTGGTCTTAAAATTTTAGAGGTCCAAAGCATCCCAAAAAGAGTATCTAAATCCAAATGAGAAACCAAAAATTCATCAAACGGTTTCTCAAGTTTCTCATATAAATCCCATCTTTTACTTGGTGGATCATTTTTTGATAACGATCCATGATGATTCAAAGCAAGTTTAATTCTTGGATCGCTATTTTCATCTATTATTCTATCACCATATTCTGTTTCGATAGCACAGACTTTTATCATATTCGCTGAATCTAAGGCTTCTTTAAGCTTTTCTGGATTTTTTAAAAATAAAGTTTTAGTCATATTTCCTCCTTTGAATTTTTTTAATAAAATAAAAAGACGAAGACTTGCTTCTTCGTCAATAATATTATTTCAATGATAAAAAAATTAGTTTTAAATTATTAATAAATATCAATATTTGATAATAAAATCATTATTTGAATTAAATTACTAATTTTTTCTGATATCAAATCATTTTTAGATAAATCTATTAAGGCATAAATTTCATTCGAATTAAATTTTAAATTATAATTTTTTGTAATTCTTTCAATTATTGAAATATCTAAATTCTTTACATCGAAATAATGAGTTATATAGCCATCATCTGTTATTTTAATTTTTTCATTATCAAATTGAATGAAAAACTGAATTAAATCATTACTTGAATCTTTAAATGGAGTAATGATTTTTAAAGTTTTATAATTTATCTTAATTAATTCAAAATTATCACAAAATGAATCATTAAATATTTTTTCTAAAAATTTAATATATTTATTCATTTTTTTCCTTTATTTTTCATTTCATTTTTCATTTCATTTTTCATTATTCAAAATTTGATTATGATACCATTGAACTTTTTTTCCTATTGGCAATGGCTGATTAGGAATTATTTCATAATGAGGAAGTAATTTAATTAATTCCTCATAATAATCTTTTCCAGCTAGAATTAAAAATTTTGTATTATTCAAATCAAATTTTTCTTTGAGTTGATTTACTACTTTTTTAGCCCATTCTTGTTTTTCTTTTTTTGACATTGTTTTAAGAGTAACATTATATTTTTCAATTTTTTCAAAAGGATTAATTAATCCATGCTTTGCAGAAATGATAAATATTTCGTTTTTTGGGTTCTTTTTTAGAACTTTTAAAGTGTAATTCCACATCGCTTTAAAAAGCGTACTTGCCGAGTAAAGTTTATATGCTTCATGTTTTCCATTTAATTTTTTCGAAACACATGAAATTAAAACTATTTTTTTCATTTTTCTCCTTTGATTTATTATTTTAAAAAAAGGGACAATAATCATTATTTTCGGCCTTTTATTTTTTTAAGGGTCCAAAAAGGACCCTGATTAAGTATTATGATCATTAAATCTTACTACTAATGTAATAAATTCTTTTACAATATAAGATACAAGAAAACAGATTATTGTCCCCATAATTACACCTTTATTTTATTTTTTCTTTTTTCTATCGACAAAAAAATAGAGCGCAAAAAGCGCTCAAATTTACAACATAAATGAATCAAATTCATTTAATTCATCGATTTGCTCAAAATAATCAATTTCTACTAAACCAAGATTATTTTGCGCATTGAACCAAATCGTATCATTATTTTTATGTATTTTTAATTTATACTCATCCGGTTTAGAAATCAAACCAAGATCATAAACTTTATAAGTTTTTGTATCAGAATTTGTTTCTTTAAAAATTTCTTTGAATTCGTCGTTTTGAGTTGCGATGCTTATTAGTTCAAAATTTTCATCGAATTCTAATTTAAAATATTGTATATCAAGAATTTTTTGTGCATTTATTGCATCTTCAATTTTCGAAACATCTATATTGATTTCAAAAAGTTTTTCTCCAACTTCCGGTTTTATGATAACTTCTTCCGGTGCTATATCCGGTTTTGCTAATTTAATTGATCTAAGTAATTTATCTTCATCGAATACCGATATAATATATGTATTTTCATCTTCAATAAATACTACTTTATCTCCACCTTTAATTAAACTCATAAGTTTAACTGCACTATTTGGATCAATTAATTCAATAGAATTATTACCAAATAATTCCGATAAATCTGAATATATTGTACCGATCGATTTCTTAGTATTTAATTTCCCGTTATTAATGAAAATTATGTCTTCACTTCCTTGACCTTGAGCAAGAAAGCTTAAAATTTTTACAAATGCACCATAAAGCTCTGGAGTTATTTCACCAATAATTCTCGAAGTAGAAACTTCTACTTCGATTTCTGGATTTTGATTTACTGTTTCCACTTCGTATTCATTATTAATGTTTACATCAACTTCAACCATTTAAACTCCTTTTAAGTTTATATAATGATTTGGTTATTTGGAGGTTGAGCTATTCCAGTTTTAAGTTCTTTAAATTTTTTTTTGGTTTCTTCGATTCCTTTCAAAAGCTCTTGATCAACTTCATCGAGAATATGCATTACATGTTCTTTCTTAAATTCTACTTTATCTTGAATTTTATTAGTATATTGAATATCATAAGGTAGTGCTCCAACGCCACCTTGAATTGGATCAAACATTAAGCTGTAAGGTTCTTTAGCAATATAAACATCTCTTTCTGCATCTTCAATAATTTCACTAGCGATTACATAATCTCCTGTTACTAGTTTAAACATTTTAGCCATTTACTCTCCTTAAATTAATTTTTTTATTAAGCAGTTTAACGACATGCTTAGGTCAAAAATTAAATTTCAATTTTAAGTTTTGAACAAACATTACCTTCACAAAGTTCGCTAAAAATTAAAGTAGGTAATGTTTTTAATTCTTGGGAACTTACTTCATTATATAATTTTTTTATTAATAATTCAGAAATGAAATTAGTAAGTCCTTCAATCTCTGTTTTTGAAATAGGTTGTGATAATATTAAAATAATAGTATTATCATTTACTAAAATATTTTGAAATAATGATTTTCCTGTTCTCTTCTGTTCTTTTTCTTGCTCTTCTAAAATATTTTTTATTTTATTAATAATTTTTTGCTTAGTTTCACTAATCATTTTGACTCCTTATTTTTTAATTTAATTCGTATTTCAAAAATTATCATAAAATGAAAAAGCTTAAAAAGCTTTTTCAGTAATATAACCAATCTTCTTTTCCAAATTGATCGTGTGATAATTCTTGAATAATTTCAAATGCTTTATCTCCGTATTTATCATAAAGTTCTTTGAAAATTAAAGAATGTACAAATGCTCGGGGAGCATTTGTTGCAAGAGCAGCTTTTGCATGTTCAAAAAATCTTCCACGATAATCATCAAGAATTTTTGCAGAATATCCTTGTTCTTCTAAATATTTTATAATATTTTTAAAAAATTGTCTATCTTGATTAATCATATTTTCCTCCTTTTAAAATAATTTGATAAGCATTTATATCATGTACTCCTACTTTTTCTCCTGCGAGTTGTCTTTCTTTACACGCTTCGCATTCAAGACAAGGGATAGCAACTCCTTCTTTAATGCTTGGATTATAACAAGTCCAAGCCATTTTATAAGGAACATTTAATTCTAGAGCTCTTTTAACTACATCTGCTTTAGTTTTATCTACAAATGGTGTATAAACCCTAATTTTTTTAACATCATTTAATTCAAATAATTCTTGAAGTTTTTTAGCAAATTGAGGAGTAATGTCCCAATATTGAGGTCTTTCTTTTCCATAAGCTTCTTCTGTATGCTTATGGATTCCAAGTCCAATGTAAACTTTTTTGTATTCTTGATTTAAAGCGATAATTTCTCCTATTACTTCAGAAATTACAGCAAATAAAAGATTTCTTGATGGCATATAAAATTGATGCCCCGATTCTTTTTGAATTTTCCCAGAATCTCTCATGTTATTCCATGTCTCTAAAAATATAGACATAAGTGGTAATAAATTAATTTTTTGACGACCAATAATTTGACCGTTTGAGATATATTTATTCTTAAAATAATCATAAAGATTATCAGCAGCAATTTGCTCAACTGAATTTTTTTGAGCATAATTAAAATTAATTATAAAAACATCAAATCCATCGTAAAGAGCCTCAGCGCAAAGAGTTGCGCTATCTAATCCTCCACTCATTGAAATAATTGCAAGTTTTCTCTCGCTCATGCTTTTCTTTCGCATTTTAATCTCCTTAATTAATTAAGATTTTGAAATGATAAAAATCATTTTATCATTCTCCAAATTTTTTAAAATATAATTTATAATTTCAAATACTGTTTTAAATTTTTTAAATGGAGAATGGTAATTCCAAAGTGCTTCGTCTTCTTTTTTGAATTTAATGATTATATCAAATTTTTTCTTTTCTTCAATATATTTAAAATTATCAAATTTAATTCTGCACGATTTACCTTCTTTATTGTAATATTTGTAATAACCGTTATTTTTTGAATATTTTTTCATTAATCCTCCTTTTTAAAACATGGTATGATTTGGTAAGTGTAAATTGTTCCATAATCATTCTCAATTGTAAAATAATTATCATCTTCTCCAATTATATTATCTATATATATTTCTCTCATTTTACTTAAAGCAATTTCAGCATCAGTTAAATTATCAAATACATCAAGAATTTCTTCTACTCCGTATTCACCACATTTTATCAATTGATAACCATTAATTTTAGCATTTTCTAACATGTTTTCCTCCTTTTTAATTTTTTGATTTTTTAGTAGATTGAATTTCTTCTTCAACTTGTTTTATTTTTTTATTGTATAATTTTTCTGACATAATAAGAACTTTAATATTTTTTTCTGGCTGTTCATCAATTTTTATTGATAAAGAAGTAATTCCTTTATTTTTATTAAAATAATGATCAGAAAGAGATTCTAAGAATATTTTACAAATTGCATTTTTTGCACTATTGGTAATTTCATTTTTAAATTTTTTATCTAAAAGTTTTTTTAAATCTGAAGCAAAAAAATCAACAATCAATCCTAAAATTATGAAAAATATTGTATATAATGGAGCATAATTGTATGCGATGAAAATAATTGCAAGCATATATGCGATAGTCCAAATTGAATTTTTAGATGAATTATTTGGATTAAACAATTCATTTTTAATTCTTTCAGATGCATAAATTAAAAACATTGAAAAAACATACAGATAAACAAAGTTTTTATGTTTACCATCTATTGATACACCAACTAAAAATAATATTATAAATAATAGAATATTAAGTGTAGAGTAAAAAGAAATTTTATCAGATTTAAGTTTTTTGAAAAAATTTTTAATTTTTTCCATTTATGTCTCCTTTAATTTTTTTTAATTTTTTTTTGTAAATAAAAAAGAGCCGAAAAAGCTCTTTAATCTACGATTTCGTATTCTACACCATCAATTTTGAGGCGCAGAAGTGTTTTAAGATTTAATGTTCTGTATTCTTTTTTTTTCATATCAAATACCGTCAAATACGAATTATCTGGGCGAACAACTTTATTTTGTCCGCCTTTTAAATATTTTGTAACACCAAGTCTAAAAGCGCCAGTTCTTCTTTCACCATTTTTTTTGACAAACTCAGCGCCAAAAATTTTATTTCTTGCGCTTTTTATTTTTTCTATGACTTTTAATCTATTTAATTTTTTCATATATTCTCCTTTTATTCTCCTTTCATTAGATTACCAATCTGCTTGGAAAATAAATTCTTTATCAGAATAATTATTTAATATTCTTTTAATTTGCTCAATTGTATCTTCAAGTTTTCTTTTATAATAATCATTGTATTCTGTATCACCAAAGAAAAATCCTGATGCATTTGGCATGAGTTTTTTTATTTTATCAAAATTACCTTCTTTATATGCTTGAAGAGCTTTTTTAGCATCTTCAAGCAATTGTTGCAATTGTTCTCTTGTAAGTGTAATATAACTACAATTTTTAACTTTTTGTACATTTTTATTTACCCATGCTACAAGATGATTATATTTTCTAAAGTATGCTAATTCTTCAAGCATGTCACTGTAATCTCCAATTTTTTTTTCTTCTTTTTCAAGTTCGCTGAGTGCTTTTTTATCTTCTTCTCTAATTACAAGATTTTTAACAGTTTCAATTATTTTTTCAACAATTTCATCTTTTTCATCCTCTGCGATATCATCAAAAATATTTTTTAAAATTCCAAAATAATTAAATATATTCCATTTAATCATTTCCTTATCATCACAACCGAATTCTTCGCATTCAAATACTAGATTCAATATTTTTTGTATCAATCTCTCTTCATTTAGATTATCGTTTAATTTTTTTTTTAATTCATTGATAAGTTCGTTTATTTTTTCTTTATTATCCTTAAATAAATTTTCATAAACTTTTTTCAAAACTTCTTCTTCTTTTTTATAATAATTCATTTTTTCATCAACTTTTTTATAAAAATCTTTAACAGTACCATCAACAATTCTATAAATTGAAATATCTAAACCCATGTTTTCTCCTTGATTTTTTAATTTTTTTGATTTTTTTTATTGAGCAGTTTAACGACATGCTCAGGTTAAAAAATTAATTTATTATTCAATGTTTAAATGTTTTTTATATTCATCTTTATTTTCCCAGAGAATCTTAATCAATTCTTCTGGAATTTGATTAAAGTTTGCAACATATTTTATTCTAGATTCTGGAGTCGAGTATTCGACTTCCAGTTCTGAAATCATTTTTTTTATAAAATTTTTTATATTTAATGTCTCGTCGCCATCGTTTCTGACGATGGCTTCAATTTTTTTATAGAATTCTTTGAAAGTCATTTTTGCTCCTTTTTAAAAGATAAAATTTCAATATCTAGAAAATCTTCAAGATTTTTTAATAATTGAGTATCAAACTTTCTAGTTTTAAATGTAATTGTAATTATTTCTTCTTTTTTTATCTCTTTTATCTCTTTTGTCTCTTTTGTCTTTTTTATCTCTTTTTTGTCTTCTTTTTTTATACCTGAAAAAACAGAATTATAAAGTATTTTTTTTCTATCAACTAAAAAAGATGTTTTCATTATATTTTCAAAATGCTTATCAGCATCTCGTACTCTTTGGTAAGTTATTTTTGAATTAATATTTTTCCATTGATCATGGATGTTTTTATATGTAATTGGAATCTTTTTCTCTTCCAAACGATTTATAATTCTTGAAAATTCTAAAATTTCTTTAATTCTCATCCAATTTGGAAGATCAATTATATTTTTTACAATCATCTCTCTTGTTTTTGGAAAATTTTTCCAGATGAAAACAATATCTTTAATTCTTTCCGAAATTTCTGCTTCTGGATTTTTCCAAGCATGAATATATCTGTTTACAGTTGAATATGAAATTCCTGTTAAACTCGCAAGAATTTGCGAATTAAAAGAACCTTCTTCTAATTTATTTAATAAAGATATAAGTTGTTCCACTGAATATTGTCTTTTTCTAGCCATATTTCCTCCTCAGTAATTTTTTTAATAAAAATAAAATTTTTGAAAATTTTACGACAAAAAATAGCAGAGTTGGGGCTTACGCTCCAGACTCTGCCTTAGTACTATAACTTGAGCGCGAAGCGCTCTCGACCCTTGGCGCCTCCTCGGCGCCGTTTTGTGAAGTTTCGTTAGCGCTTTCGTTAGCGCTTTCACTTAGCGCTTCCTCGAGAAGCGCATCTAAGTCCAAATTTGCTTGAGTTTCTTGAGCCATATTTCCTCCTTTAAATTTTTTTTTACAAAAATGCGAGGAGCTTGTCTCTCCTCATTTTATTTATTTCTATGGTTTTCTAAAGCAGTTCTTAAATCATTGATCGGGTAATTCTATATCAAAAACTCTGATATTTAATTTTTCTTGGCCTCCATAAGTATCGAGTTCTGGTTGCCAAATAATATGAATATATTTTTTATCTTTTATTGCTTCATCAAGAATTTTTATCTTAT
>Ga0256836_1000656_pt1 | contig 17480 bp, 17 predicted proteins | sample 4561380metaG_FD_185974 | JGI IMG/M metagenome (GOLD analysis project Ga0256836, IMG submission 185974) | Hydrothermal vent microbial communities from Guaymas Basin, Mexico - 4561-380 | ecosystem: Environmental > Aquatic > Marine > Hydrothermal vents | place: Mexico: Guaymas Basin | collected...
CTATCAATAATATGGGGCTCTATAATAATAACTAACTCTTCGACATATTTTACTTTTTCTTCATATTTAAATAGATAACTAATAATAGGAATATCTCCTAAAATTGGTACTTTATTTGATTCTAATGTATTTCTTGTATTAATAAGCCCACCAAGAATAATTCTATTTCCATCTTTTACTGTAACAACAGAAGAGAGTTGGCGGCGGTTAAGGTCAGGTGGCATATCTCTTTTTGAGTTATCTTGGTTTGAAATATCTTGTGTTGTCTCTGAGAGGGAAGGATTGATTTTTAGTGTAATTGTTCTATCATCTGAGATTTCTGGGGTAATTGTTAAAAGGACACCTGCAAAAACTGATTGGATATTTTCATTTGAACTTTGAGCCCCAGCCCCTGTTCCTCCAGCTAGTGTCTCTGTACTTGTAATTTTATAAAAGTACTCTGTACCTGCTGTAATAAGTGCTGGTTGATTGTTGAGTGTTAAGACTTTAGGATTTGAGATTGAGTTTACATTTCCTTGCGTTTGTAAAAACTTAACGACTTCATTAAGTGTTCCATCTGCTTGAACCGTGACCATCTCTCCTACCGCTTTAGCACTATCGTAGATACCTTCTGTTATAGATGTGTCCTTATATTCTGAAACATTTTCCCAGTTTCTATGGTCTATGGCAATTTTTATATTTTGAAGGGCATAGAGTTGTTTCCAGTCTATACCTGTAGTCTTTCCTTCTGACATAGTGACAGAGAGTAGTTGCACATCAATCAAAACTTGTAATTGAACCTTGTCTTGTAATTTTTTTAGATAACTTTCAAATCTCTTCATCTGTTTAGATGTAGCAGTAACTGTAATAAGTCCTGCATTTTTATTTATAATAGGAGCAGAAGCTTTGTATGAGTCATGAGGTCTATTAAGTATACTTTTAAACTCTAGGTCAAGTGCTTCCCAAAATTTAACTTCATCGGTACTCTCAATTTTTATACCTGTTTGAGATAAAATATTGCCACCAGAGCTACTTCCTGTTCCACCAGCTTGTGCTCCTCCTGAAGCGCCATTTTGTGCTGTTGAAGCACTTGAACTTAGTGTTACATCTGTACTTCCAGAGCTTTTTCTTTGAGAAAGAATATAGTCGATTTCAAATACTTTTGTTGTAAGGTAAGAAATTCTTAGTAGATTATTTTCTAAAGAGTAAGCTAAATTGTTTTCTAAGAGTATAATATCTAACACTTCATCAATAGTAAGGTTTTTTAAGTTTGTTTTATTAAGTTTGTTGTTAAGATATTTTCCTGCATTTGGATCAGTAACAATAATACTAAACTCACACTCATCACTGAGTTGATTAATGAAATCAATGATTTTTGTATTTTGAACAGAACTAATGCTAAAGAGCTCATAAGAACAATCTGCAAAACAACTTGTTGTGAGCAGTAGTGTAAATAGTGCTGTTTGGATTGATGTTTTTATATCTTTCATTTTATAATCCTAATTATTTAGAAATTTTTTTGTTTGCTAGATTTTGTTGTTAAAAAAATAGGTTTTCTTTTTTTCTTTTTTAAAACTACAGATCTTGTATTCAGTAAAGTAATTGAATATCCGTTGATTTTATCCCCTGCTTTATACCATTTTTTATTAATTAAAATAGAGTTATTCATAATCATACTAAGTGTATACATTTTATTTTGTATTACATTTGTAGTTTTTCTTTTTCTTGTATACTTTTTTGGTGAAGTAGTTGTATTTTTTTTATTTTCTACTTTAGCTATACTCTCTTCATTATTTTTTTCTAAAAAAACAAAAGGATCTTTTATCCTACTGAGATCATCTACTCTCATACCTTTTCTAGCTGGTTTGATTGCTTCAACCTGCTCATTAACCCAAGAAAGTTCATTAGCAAAAAGGCTTACTGTTAGAAGTGTTGCATTTAATATTAGTAAAATTTTCATTAGTATGTAATCCCCCAAACAGAAATATTTAAGTCACTTTGTAGTTCTTTAGCCGCTGTAATTTTCATAGTATGAAGATCAATTACTAAATCACTTTGCTCTAATGAGTTTATAAAATTAAGGGTGTTTTTGTAATTTGCAGTAGCACTAATAGTGATATCTAAAATATGTCCAAAAGAGTGACCAGTCGATGCATACTGATTTGTAAAAGATTTTATTTTTACATTATACCTCTGAGCATTTTTAGAGATGGAGTCAATATATTCCCCCCAAGTTCTTTCATCATAAATTAGAGAAGATATAGTCTCTATTTTACTTTTTATATAAGAATTATTATCTTTATTTATAATTATTTTTGAGTTTATTGCTGAAATGTCTTTGTCTAATTGTAGAAGTCTTGTTTCAGGATTGTATCTTAGAAACATTTGGTCTTCATCTATTTTTTGCTTTAATCTTGAGACACTTTTTTCTGTTTTAAGCAGCTCCTCTACAGAACTATCCCAAAAGAGTGAGTATGAAAAACCAAAAATTATAGCCACTAGCATAATATAGATCATATTAATATCTTTTTGAGCTTTTTGTTCAAAAGTTTTGTCTATAGCATGTAAGTAATCTTCTCCATTTATTTTCATAATATGTTCACTTTAAGTTGACTAAAGTAGAGATGCTCTTCTTCATTATAAAGAATTTCTTCTAGTTGAAACTTGAAAATATTTTCATGTGTTCTAGTTAAAAAATATACAAGTTGTGTTATTTTTCTATCTTTTGAAGATACAAGGTTAAGTGTAAATACTTTTTTATTCTCCTCTTCAGAATAAAAGAGGGACTCCATATTTACTCCAAATTTATTTAAATCTTTGGTTAAAATTGTGAGTAATTTTGCTTTCATAGGATAATTAACTTTAACATCATGAATTTTTATTAAGGTACTCTTTTTATTGTCGTACTCTTTTTTTTCTGTTTCAAGTAGGGTAATAGCCTTCTCTTTATCAAGCTTTTTTGATTTTAAGGTTGACTCTCTCGTTGCTCTTATATTATGAACCTCTTTATACTCTTGTTGCAAAAGGTCTTTATGCAGTATTTGTGTATAGTTTAATACCCAATATGTTACAGGATACACGAATGCAAGTATAAATGAAGCAAGAGTTAAAAGTATTATTTTCCCACTTTGGCGTTTTACAAATGCAGGAGGACGATGATAGATACTAAAGTTTGATTCGTACCTTTGAAATTCATCTACTGTTGTATACATATGCATTAAAGCATGAAGTTGATCTATATAACCGTTACTCTTCTCATAGCCATATTCAAAATCAAATTCACTTGATTTAATAGTAAGTTCTACTTCAAAAATTTCATCAAGTTTTGTAACAGTCTCTACTTGAGAACCAACATATAGATGTTCAAATTTTTCTATTTTAAATGCACGTTTTGCATAGGTTAAAATATCATTTATATTTGCAGATAACTCTTTATAAAGTCTAATAAAGTACTTTTTATATTCACTATCTGTATGCTTTAAGCTCTCTTGTGTATAAAAGTTTAGAAAGTCATTATAGTCAATTCTTTCACCATAGAGTTCACAAAACCTTTCATGCATATCAAGAAGAGAGTATTTTATAGATTTTGTGTATATAAACTCTTTATTTCCATAAATAGTAATAAATGCATCATTCTCTTGAAAATAAATAAAACAGTGAACACCACTACTATCTATGATCTCCTTAGAGTAAAGGGATTTTAGAAGAAGTGGAACGGGTATAATAATATCGATATATTTTATTTTTTCAATTATTTGGGAAAATGTATGTGTAATTTCTAATGGATCAACAATAAAGACATGAAAGTGTCTATTCTCTTCATCTAAATTGTTAAAAGTTTCTATGTATTGAATTTGATACTCTACAGCTTGATCTAGTGCGAGTTCATCATAAGCTTTTGAGTTAATAGCATCATAAAGATCTTCATCAGGAATATTTTTACTTATCTCAATTTGAGCATTAATAAACTCTTTTGTATTAAGATAAGAGAGTACAAATTGCTCCTTAGAAAACTCAGGAGAGTTTGAGCCACTTAAAAAGCTTGATATGCCATTGATATAGGTCTCTTTATAAGGATCAATTGATAGTACACTTGAAAAAGAGTGTTGTGCTTGTTTACTCATAAACTATAATCCTATTTAAAATGAGCCATTACCATGGAACAAAATTCATCTTTATAATAAAACTCTATCCTATAAATTTTATGTTGTTTATCGATAGAATAGTTTTTATTTAACTTAGAGAGAGATATAGAGACATTACTCTCTTTTGCACCCTTTCTTGAGTGATAACCAATAACATTTACACGAAGTGCTTCATTTTCTACAACTTTAAAATCGGCATTGACATAAAATTCTGTAGCTTTAGGAAGAGATTTATACTCTCCATCTATTAAAAAATCTAATGTATTAGGACAGCTTTTTGACATATTAAAATACTGAGGCTTTAGTTTTGTAATAAGCCTGTTCCCTATAAAGACAGAGTAATTTCCCTTTAATTTTCTTATGCCACCAAGTGGATGCGAAAATTCGAAGAGATTATCTTTTGATTTTATCGGAATGTAGCTTAAAGATTTTTTTATATCACTTAAATTAAATAAAATATTCTTATTTATCTTTAAGTAGCCATAGTTATGGAGAATTTTAGCGATATCTTTTTCATTAAGTTGGAAGTCTTTACTAAATTTTATTCCCATAACATTCATATACTCTTCAATAGCTAGGAGTTGATAAAATACTTTTTGACTAAGTGTTGAAAGATTTTTACTTGTTTCTATTGCAAATGCAGGTTTACTATTTGTCACAGAAAAGTATGTTAAAGAGAGTTGCATTGCCTCATCATCGTATTGTGTATTTGTATTTTTAACATTGAAACTATGATGCTCTTTAAGTAGTTTTTTGTTGATACTTTCTTTAACACTGAGCGCGATTTCATTTAAGTTTCCAAAGGGTTGGTTCTCTTTTAGGTTACATTGATCTATTACACATGTTTGTCCCCAAGCATTAGGATTAAATACAGTACTTTGATTCTCTTTTCTGTAAAATCCATGACCATCATGAAGATTGAGTACTAGTGAAACTTTAGGTGAAAGAATGATTTTTTTAATCTCGTTTATGATATCTTTATCTTTATCTTTCTTCTTAATATAAGCAAATTTACGATTCATATCACCATTAACACCACGTAAATTTCGTATAATACTCTCCTGATTAAGATTAGGAATAATCCAAAGATTCTTTGAGTAAACAGTATAGTGTGTAGCTAAAATAGAAGCAGCTTCATACCCTCCTGGTTCATTTCCATGTATGCCACCAATAACAAGAAGTGTAGTATTTGAATCACTGTTTTCTTTTTTAATAAGTTGAACTTTTGAGAAGAGAAAAGTTGTAAAGAGGAGGGATAAAATGAAAATTTTCATCTATTTCTCTGTAATAATTTTTATTTTATTATCTTGTAATTTAACTATAAGAACTTTATTTCCATTAAAGGAAAAACTCTTTGAGTGGTATATTTCAAAAAAAGTTATCTGGTAAATGTTCTCTTCTCCAGGATAAGGAATTACATTTATATTTTTAAAACGAATGGTTTTTTCCTCTTGCTTTTTAAAAATGCGTGTTTTATATCGACTGAAATTTTCAAAATCGGTACCATTAACACGTTTAAAACTAGAGTCATAAAAGCTTAAATAACTCTCTAAGTCATTATATATCCAAGCATATCTCCAAGTGAAAATTTGAGAAAGTATATTTGAGAGTGCTTCCTTTTCTACCTTTTTATGTGTTTGTGTTTCATTGATGATTAGTAGTGTATTACTTATATCAATATTTTTATCAAGACATTCAATACTTGAGTTATTTATAGCAATGCATCCCTTTGTAAAACTATCTCGCTCTTGATCAATAGGCAGTCCATGTATCCATATCCCTGAACCATCTTTTTTTCTATAAAGATCATAACTGTTTGGGTAAGATGTGACAAATGCCATAGGTCCATAAAAAGAGTCTACTTTTGAGAGTTTTTTTGTAAGATTATAGATGCCAATGGGTGTTTTAAGGTCTCCCTCTGTAGCCTTATCCCCACTCATTTTACCAGTAAATGCAGTATAGCTTTTTTTGAGTTTATATCTATTTTGTGCATCTTTCATATAAAGTGTAAGTTTAGAATTTGATTTATCACAGCTTAAAATACTTTGATATGCTTCTATATAACCAAATTGTGTATCAATATCTTTAAGATAATTATCCCAGTACTCTCTATTTGTAAGATCAAAATCCATCTGTTTTCTAATATCTTCTATTCCATACATTCTATACTGAGTTAGTGCATTTGCACTTAAAGATAAATTATAAGTTGAAAGGAGTACGAGAGTTAACAGAGCTTTTTTCAGTCTATTTCGCATTGTCGTAACCGATCTCCTTTAGAAAGTTCACATCTTTTGTCCACCCTTTTTTTACTACAACTTGTAGGTTAAGGTAGGCTTTTTTAGTACTGAGCCTCTCTATCTTTTCACGAGCAGATTTACCAATACGTTTTATACAATCTCCACCTTTTCCAATAATGATTCCCTTTTGAGACTCTTTTTCAATAATAATCATCGCATGAATAACATCAACATGATCTTCTTCATCAATACTCTCTATGATAACATCAGACTCATAAGGAACTTCATCACTTACATTTTCAAAAATACCCTCACGGATAAATCCAGCATAGATATCACGAACAAGTTCACTTGTTAAATCTTCAGGATTAAAAAGAAAGGGAGATTCTGGTAAATTTTTACAAATAACTTTAAGTAGATCTTCATGACCTACTTTCTTAGGAATAGCAACAGGAATAAGTGCTTCAAAATGCTCTGCAAAACGGTTATAAGAAGCTATAGTTTTGAAGAGTTTTTCTTGTTTTACTTGATCTATTTTAGAAACAACTATGATATGCTTTACATTTTTTTTGTTTAGTTTTAAAAACTTCTCATAATGCTCTACACTATCAGTAACAGGGGCAAGATAGATAATAAGATCACAATCTCCCATGGCTTTAAGTGCTTCATCCATCATAAACTGATTGAGTATTTTTTCACGCTCATGTAAGCCCGGAGTATCTACAAAGATAATTTGAGTATCTTCAACCATTACAATGGCATTTGAACGGCGGCGAGTAGCATTTGCTTTTTGGCTTACCATTGCTATTTTTTCACCTAAAAGTGAATTCATAAGGGTACTTTTACCCGCATTTGGACGACCTATTAAAGATACAAAACCTGCTCTGCTCATCTATTGCCTTTTATTTTATAAGATATATCTGGAGAGGTCATCATCTTCGACTACCTCTTCTAGTTTTTTGTGTACTAACTCTTCTGTTATGCTAAACTCTTTGCCATCGTACTCATCTGCATCGTAACTAATCTCTTCTAAGATGTTTTCAAGAACAGTGTGTAGACGTCGTGCACCGATATCTTCAGTGTTTTCATTCGCACGGTGTGCAAGTTTTGCAACGGCTCTTACTGCTTTATCTTCAAAGATTAACTTCATTCCCTCAACACTTAAAAGTGCTTCATACTGTCTGAGTAGAGAGTTCTCAGTTTGTGTTAAAATCTGATAAAGTGTCTCTTCTGTTAAAGACTCTAACTCAACACGAAGAGGAAAACGTCCTTGAAGTTCAGGGATTAAGTCACTTGGTTTGCTTACATGAAATGCACCCGCTGCAATAAAGAGAATATGATCGGTATTAATTGTTCCATATTTTGTAGAGACACTACTCCCCTCTACTATAGGGAGTAAATCTCGCTGTACACCCTCTTTAGATGGATCATTTCTCCCAGCAGACTTTTCACTCAAAGCAATTTTGTCTATTTCATCAAGAAAGATAATACCACCATTTTCAGCACGTCTCAGTGCTTCTGCATTTACACTTGCAGAGTCGAGTAGCTTTTGTGCTGCTTCTTGACGTAAAAGAGATTTTGCATCTTTAACACTCACTTCTTTTTTGTTGTCTTCTTTGTTGATGCTTGCAAAAACTTTAGAGAAAGACTCTTGAACCTTTGCCATCTCAGGAGGAAGTCCACTATCATCAAATTCAATGTTAAGTTTTGCTACATCTAATTCAATAACTTTGTCATCCATTTCACCGGATGCAACTTTTTTCTCCATAGATTCGAGTAGACGTTGATAATCATCTTTTTTACTCTCACTTGCAGATTTTGGAAGGGGAGGGAGAAGTTTTTCGACTATCTTATTTAGAACATAGTTGTCTATCTTATCTCTGTTCTCTTCCTCTTTTTCAGCTTTTACAATGCTTATAGAGTTAACAACAAGATCACGTATCATAGACTCAACATCACGACCAACGAAACCAACTTCAGTATATTTACTTGCTTCAACCTTTATGAAAGGAACAGACATCATTTTTGCTAAACGGCGAGATATTTCAGTCTTACCAACACCAGTAGAACCTATCATAAGAATGTTCTTTGGCATAATCTCATTTTGCATAGTCTTATCGAGTTGCATACGACGATAACGTGTTCTAAGTGCTAAAGCTATAGTTTTTTTTGCAGCATTTTGACCGATAACATACTTATCTAAGTATGCTACAATCTCTTTTGGCGTTAAGTTCATCTGTTAGTTACTCTCTAATGTTAAAGTTTTGATGTTATGGTTTGTGTAGATACAGAGATCTCCAGCAATGTGAAGAGACTCTTTGACAAGCTCTTCCTCATCAAGTGAAGCATGTTTTTTTAAAGCACGTGCTGCTGAAATAGCATAGTTACCACCACTTCCAATTGAAGCAATCTCTCCATCTTCAGGCTCAACAACATCACCATTTCCAGTAAGTATAAAAATGTGGTCATTATTTAAAACTATCATCATAGCTTCTAAACGTCGTAGAACCTTGTCTTTTCTCCAAGCTTTAGAGAACTCGACAACGGACTTCAAAATATCCCCTTTTTTATTCTCTAAAAACTCTTCAAACATATCAAAAAGATTAAATGCATCCGCAGTACTTCCAGCAAAACCCGCAAGGATTTTACCATGATGGAGTGTACGGATTTTTGTTGCATTACCTTTTAAAACACTGTCTCCAAAGGTAACTTGACCGTCACCACCGATAACGGCTTTATTCTTGCCTTTATAGGCTAGTATTGTAGTGGCATCAAACATAGTGCTTATTTCTCACCTTGAACATCAACATGAAGAACAGCATGAATACCGTGACCGAGTTTAAGGTCAAGATCATGTTCACCAACAGTTTTAATAGAGATTTTGTCTACTATATGTTTTTTGTCAATTTTAATTCCGTGTTGCGCTTCTAGTGCATGTGCAACTTCTTCTTTTGTAATAGCACCAAAAAGGTGGCCATTGTCACCCATTTTTTTAGTAATGATGATTTCACATTTTTCAAGTTTAGTTGCATTCTCTTTTTGAAGGGCAATATCTGCGGCTAAGTCAGCTGCTTTTTGTGCTTCATCAGCTTTGTGCTGTGCTAAAATTTCAGGAGTTGCATGTTTAGCAAAACCTTTTCCAATTAAAAAGTTTTTACCATAACCATCTTTCACTTCTTTCACTTCACCTGCTTTACCTAAGCTCTTTACATCTTTTATTAATAATACTTTCATTACTTCTCCTATTTCTCTTTCTCGCCACCGTATGAAACGATACCGTGTGTTAAGTTTCCTATTTTAGTATAACCCATATCTGGCATAATGCGAGCAACATGAGCAGAACGAGAACCTACATGACAGTAAAGAATGATGTTTTCATTTTTGTCTAGTTTTGCTTCTTCTAATGTTTGGTAGAAAGAAGATGTAGGTATAAGTGCATCTGCACCTTTAATTCGACCCATTTGCCACTCCATGTGCTCACGAACATCTACAAGTTTGAAATTAACCATTCCTAAGTCACGAGCTTCTAAAAGTGCCATCATTTCATCAGGATCAATTTCAGCTTGATTTACAAGTTGTTCACACTCCTCTTGTGTAAGACCACGTGAGTGAGTATGAACAGCCTCTTCCATACCAAGTTCGATTCGTTTTGCTGCTGCAAACTCTGGAGTACAAAATATACCACAGTGACAAGCACCTGTCTCAGGAATCTCTTTTTCTATTGCTGGAGTACATGGACATGTTCTGTTATCTACAGACTGAGGTTTACCATCTACCTCTTCAACCATAAAACATGGACAAAAAAGTTTATTGTACATCATCTTGTTACGAGCAAGACCCATCTGAACACCTTCGTTTACTTCCTCTTGAGGGTTGTACTCCCAACCAAACTGTTTAATTACTTTGTCAGTAAACTTAACAGTTTTTTCCATTCTTTCGATAAACTCAGGTGAATTCATATCTATTTTAATCATACTCATTATTTAGTTCCTCTTTTTTTTCCTGCGATTATTCTTCTAAGTGCATTAAGACGAATAAAGCCTTCAGCATCTTTTTGATTATATACCTCATCTTCTTCAAATGTTGAGTGCTCTTCACTATAAAGAGACATATCAGACTCACGTCCAACTACTTCTACATTTCCTTTGTAAAGTTTTAACTTTACACTTCCTTGAACATATTTTTGAGTAGTATCAATTGCCGCTTGCATCATTTCACGCTCTGGTGAGAACCAAAAACCGTTATAGATAAGCTCTGCATATTTAGCGATCATTCCATCTTTCATATGTGCTTCTTCACGATCAAGACAGATAGACTCTATAGCACGGTGTGCTTTAAGCATAATAGTTCCACCTGGTGTTTCGTAACAACCACGTGCTTTCATACCAACAAAACGATTCTCAACGATGTCAATACGTCCAATTCCGTGTTTATTACCATACTCATTAAGAGTTCTTAGTATTGTAGCAGGAGAGAGTTCTGTACCATTGAGTGAAATAGGATCTCCATTTTTATACCCAATAGTGATATACTCTTTTTCATCAGGTGCATTTTCAGGGCTATTTGACCATAACCACATAGACTCTTCAGGCTCATTCATAGGGTTTTCTAAGTGAAGACCCTCATAAGAGATATGTAAAAGGTTAGCATCCATTGAGTAAGGGCTAACAGTTGGATTTCCATTTTCATCTAAATGTTTCGCATCGATGTCTATACCATGCTCTCTAGCATACGAGAGTAGCTTTTCACGAGAGTTTAAATCCCACTCTCTCCAAGGTGCAATTACTGTGATGTCTGGGTTAAGACCAAGGTAACCAAGTTCAAAACGAACTTGATCGTTTCCTTTTCCTGTCGCTCCATGACTTACTGCATCTGCACCCATTTTTGCTGCGATTTCTATCTGCTTTTTAGCGATAAGTGGACGAGCAATAGAAGTACCAAGAAGATACTCACCCTCATATATAGCATTTGCTCTAAACATAGGAAACACATAATCTTTAACAAACTCTTCTTGAACATCAAGAATAAAGATATTTTCAGGTTTTATACCATTATCAAGGGCTTTTTGGCGAGCAGGTTCAACCTCTTCACCTTGACCAAGGTCAGCTGTAAAAGTGATAACTTCAGCGTTATACTCCTCTTGTAACCATTTTAAAATTACACTAGTGTCAAGACCACCAGAGTAAGCTAGTACTACTTTTTTAACATCTTTTTTCATATAGTAACCTTCTGTAGAGAATTAATTACCGCGATTATATCAAATTTTTTGTGATATTTTGCTTAGAGGGAGAGAGTGAGTTTTAATCTGTAAGAATTAATGAAGTTTTGATACAAAAGGGTTTTGGAATTACCCTTTTGTATCAAATAAAATACCACTCACTTCTTGCATTTTTGGAAGAAAGTCTTGTGCTTGTTCTGCTGGAAATCTTCTAATCATTCTATTTGATTTTGATTCAATAACAGAAACATAAAAAATATCTTCCGAATCAACACCAAATTTTAAGTCTGTTCCTAAAGGTTCTAGTGCCTTATTGAGATTTTTGACTAGGTTTTCAACATCTTTAGCCGAGTTAATACTTGTTTTTGGGTCTAATGCTTCTTCATTTATCTGTTTTGCTATCTCTGTAGTAGTGGGCTGATGTACTTGTGTTGTTACTTTGCTTTGAGCTTCTACTGAACTTGTTTGTGATTGTTGTTGTCTTGCAACATTAGCTATGCCATCCATGACGTACTCCTTAACTCTTTTATATAAATATTACAGATGATATCGACTAGAAAAAAAATAACTTTAACAAAATTTTTCAATTTTCTCTTTTTATCTTCATTATTATGATAATCTTGCATTTATGAAAGCTTACTTAGAGTTAATTCGATCGAATGAAATACTAAAAAGATTGTCAATTATTCAGTTAATTGTTTATTTTGGCGCTTGGTTTAGTAATGTTGCTATTTATACACTGCTTATAGAGATGCAGGTTAGTGCTGAAGTTGTAGCGTTTGTAGCAATGCTTCATTTTTTGGCAGGTGTTGTTCAAGCACCGTTCTCTGGAACTATTATAGATAGAGTAAAACCAAAATCTTTAATGTTATTGCTTATCACAGTTGAAATTTTTTCGACACTTTTACTTGTTTTTGTTTCGAGTGCCTCTGATCTCTATTTGCTTTATGTGCTTATATTTTTTAAAATGGCGGCTGCCTCTTTTTACTTTACTACAGAGATGTCACTTCTGCCTAAAATACTCTCAGGTGAAAAACTTCAAAAAGCAAATGAGTTACACTCTATAATATGGTCATTCTCTTACACTTTAGGTATGGCTTTGAGTGGATTTTTTGTTTATTATTTTGGTGTAAAAATGGCATTTCTAGTAGATGCTTTTATGTTCATAATTGCATTTGCTATGTTACGAAACCTAAAAATAGCTATTTTAATTTTAAGAAGTGAAGAGAGCTTACTTATGATGATGCGAGATACATTCTCTTATCTTAAACATAATCCTTTAGCACTTCACCTTATGCTTATTCACTCTTTTTTGGGACTTACAGCATTTGATGCCTTAGTGGCACTTATGGTTAATAAATACTATGCTGGAGTTATTGCGACCTCTTTAGCACTTGGACTTTTACATAGTTCTCGAGCCATTGGTTTAGTTATAGGACCTCTTTTTTTAAATAAATTTTTGAGTAATAAAAATTTGGTATATATATTTTTAGCCCAAGGGGTAGCTATATTTATATGGGCTCAATTTCTGTATAATTTTTACCTTTCGCTCCTCTCTAGTGTGATAGTTGGGCTCTTTACAACTACATTGTGGTCCTACACTTATACACTTCTACAACAGAATATAGAAGAGAAATATTATGGCAGAATAGTTGCTTATAATGATATGTTATTTTTAGGAAGTGCAACTTTTACCTCATTTATGATAGGTTTTTTAGCAACACATAATTTTTCATTAGAGTATATAACTATATTTATAGGCAGTGGCTTTTTTATAGGGGCACTCTATTTTTACTGGATCTTAAAAACAAAAAATATAAATGAAATAAACGAATAAGTTTTGTCATATAAAAATTTAAATGGGAGAAAAAATGATATATAATTCAAAAGAGGGTGATGTAGACTTAGATAAACTAACACGGCTTTATCCTGCTGTTGTTGTAGATATGCAGGGAGAGACTGCTGAAATGAGTCTGGAGTGGATGGATCTGTATTCAGATAAGGTAAAACTTGTACACTATGTTTTAGTCTTTGACTCTACTCCTATAGGAGAGGACAATAGAATACGAACTGTTTTAACATTTCCCACAAAAGATGAACTCATACAAGAGATGAATGAGGTAGCAAAATACTTCGATTAATCTCAAAAGATACTAAAAAAGTATTTGCTCTCGCACTTCCTGCTGCACTGAAACATCTTGTAGATATTTTACAAATACTTATAGATATGCTGATGGTTGGTGTCATATCTACAGCAGCACTTGCTGCTGTAGGTATGAGTATGCAGTTTATGATGGTAATTAACGTTTTAATGACGCTCTATGTAGTAGGTGGTAATGCACTTATCTCTCGTTTTATTGGGCAAGGACGTAAACGTAGGGCTTCTGCACTTCTTTTTTCTTTAGTTCTATTTGCTATTGGGCTTTCCGTTTTTGTTAGCATAGGTGGCTATTTAGGAAGTTCTTGGATCTATGAAGTGATGGGATCAACTCCTGCTGTTGTAGAACAAGGAAGTGCCTACTTTAAGATACTTTCTCTTGGCATAGTCGTTATATTTATAGATAACTTACTTTATAATGCACTCTCTGCTGCAGGTGATACTAAAAGTTCACTCTACATAAAACTTCTCTCTGCAGGACTCAATGCTGGGTTAAATTATATACTTATATTTGGACATTTTGGTTTTGAAGCGATGGGTATAGAGGGTGCTGCTATTGCAACAATTATGTCTTATACATTTAATGTTATGGCATACTATATTCTTATAAAAAAAATGAACTCTAAGCTAGATTTTTTACCTCTTATTCGTGTGAAAGATTTACTAAGGGTATGGCATGTTGGTTGGGGTGCTGCACTTGATCGTGGTATTTCAAGTATGAGTTTCTTACTCTTTGTAAGCATTATAACTGCTTATGGGACAGCTGAACTTGCAGGGTATCAAGTGGGTCTCAGAGTAGAGGGCATAGCATTTATGCCTGGTTTTGGTTTTGCTATAGCTGCCATGGCTCTTATTGGTCAAAATATCGGTGCAAAAGATTATGATAAAGCATATGATATGGGAGTGATTAGTGGTCGAATTGCTTATATATTTATGGGAAGTGTTGGGGTTGTTATGATTAGTATTCCTGAGTATCTTGTTGGATTTTTTACAAAAGATTCTTTAACTATTGCGGTTGCCTCAAAGTATCTTATACTTGTAGGATTAGCACAAATTCCTTTAGCCATTATGTTTGTCTACTCTTCAGCACTTCGCGGTGCAGGAGCTACAAAAACAACCTTAAAAATAAATGTTTTAAGTCTATGGTTTTTAAGAGTTGTTCCCTCATATATAGCTTATAAAATGGGATATGGAATTATTGTTATATTTATAATTATGAATGTAGAAACCCTTATAAAAGGGATAATCTACTGGTATATTTATCAAAAAAGAGAGTGGTTGTATACTAAAGTGTAGTTTTTTTTGCTATATTTTGTGAGCTTTCTAAAATGATCTCCATAAATTTTGCCTAAAGTAGAGAATTTTGTTTCAATTTTATCATAACTATAATACAATTAGGACATGAATAATACAGAGTATAAAGAAGCAATAAAAAAACTAAACTTATGGTCGAAACATTATTATGTTTTGGATGATCCTATTACTACAGATGAAGTGTATGATAAGCTTTATCATAAAGTGCTAGCATATGAAGAAAAAAATCCTGAAATGATTGAATTGTCTTCTCCAACACAGAGAGTAGGGGATGAAGTAAGTGGAGGTTTTACAAAAGAGCCACATCTCTCTCGTATGTGGTCGCTTGAAGATGTTTTTGACAGAGATGGCTTAAAAAAGTGGCTAACTAAAACTTATAAACTAGCTAAAAACATCACTTTTTACTGCGAACCAAAGTATGATGGAGCATCGCTTAATCTCATCTATGAAGATGGAAAACTTCTCAAAGGCATAACTCGTGGTGATGGAACTGTGGGTGAGCTTATCACTCAAAATGTGAAAACTATAAAGTCTATTCCTTTAGAAATAGAGTGTTATGAAAGTATAGAGATTCGGGGTGAGGTTGTTATATTTAAAGATGAGTTTGAACGTATAAATGAACAGCGTTTAAAAGATGGAGAAGCTCTTTTTGCAAACCCTCGAAATGCAGCAGCGGGAAGCTTGCGTCAACTTGACCCTAGCATTACAGCTTCAAGAAACTTAGTTTTTTTACCTTATGGTGTCGGGCAACATACATTACCGCATAAACTTATGCATAAAACGATGGAGTATATCTATGACCTAGGTTTTAGAAAACCACCTGAGCGAGCAGTTTGTAAAGATATAGAAGAGATAGAGTCCATCTATAAACAGATGGTTCATGATAGAGAGAGTTACTCTATGATGCTCGATGGAATGGTGATAAAAGTAGATGAAATAGCTTCTCAGATAGATATGGGTTACACGGTAAAAGTACCACGTTTTGCAGTAGCTTATAAGTTTCCAGCAGTTGAGAAGATAACTACAGTAAAAGAGATAATCTTACAAGTAGGGCGAACGGGTGCTGTAACTCCTGTAGCTATAGTAGAACCTACGGACATAGATGGGGTAGTTGTTGAGCGAGCAACTCTGCATAACTTTGATGAGATAGAGCGTAAAGATATACGACTTGGTGATAAGGTCATCATCCTAAGAAGTGGGGATGTAATACCAAAAATCATCAAGGTGTTAACACATGAGAGAGATGGAAGTGAAGTGGCATTTAAAAAGCCGACACACTGTCCTGTATGTGAGAGTGAACTCCTTCAAGAAGAGGTGCTTATAAAGTGTCAAAACTTAAAGTGTGAAGCGAGAGTAGTAAATGCCATCATGTACTTTGCTTCTAAACCTTGTTTAAACATTGATGGCTTAGGTGTGAAAATAGTTGAGGCTCTTTTTAAGTCTGGACTCGTAAAAAGTGTAGTCGATTTGTTTGCTTTGGACTTAGAAAAACTTTTAACACTTGATGGATTTAAAGAGAAAAAAGCACAAAACTTACTTAACTCTCTTGAAAATGCAAAAGGGTGTGACTACTGGCGTTTTATAAACTCGCTAGGAATAGAACATATAGGTGAAGTAGCTTCAAAAACATTGGCAGAGGCTTTTGGTTTTGGTTTTGTAAATGCTACAAAAGAGCAAATTATAGAGTGCGATGGTATAGGTGAAGAGATGGCTGAGTCTCTTTTAGAGTTTGTTCGAGTGAACCGTGAAACTATAGAAAAACTTCAGAGTATACTCCAACCAAAAGAGCCTATTAAGAGAGAAGAAGCTGAGGAAAATCCTTTTAAGGGTAAAACTGTTGTACTTACGGGGACAATGAGTGTGTCTCGTGGTACGATAAAAGAGATGTTAGAGACTCTTGGTGCAAAAGTATCTGGAAGTGTAAGTAAAAAAACTGATTTTTTAATTTACGGTGAGGATGCTGGTAGTAAGTATGATAAGGCTGTGAAGTTGGGGGTGAAGACACTGACTGAGGGTGAGATGAGGGAAGTCACCTCACTCTAGACTATATACTACCTTTATCTACTTTTGATTTTGTTTCCATTATTCCACTCCAACAGCTTTAAAAACTGAATCAATTGGATCTGAATAAATAATCAACTGAAACTTACTCATTAATTCTGGTGGAACTTTTGCCATTTGTACCATATCAAGAGCTGGGATAAGTATTTTTTTAGCTCCACTACGAAACTTTACCACCAATAATTTATAAAATTTTACTCATTCTAACATTATTTTGATATAGAGGTTATTAAAAATTATGTAATAGACCTCTCCTAAAACAATAAATCTTCAACCATCCTTATCTTTCGGTTTCATAGGCTTTGTATCAAGGTTAATGATTGCACAAATTAGGTTCATCCTTAAACCGAATCTTTTTCATCTATTTC